>JAEEGL012529380.1_pt1 | contig 28412 bp, 24 predicted proteins | sample 9134231 | NCBI WGS metagenome assembly JAEEGL01 (sample SAMN16246548, study PRJNA631951) | gut metagenome | biome: gut microbiome; feature: rumen; material: fiber-attached | host: Bos | place: Iran: Karaj | collected 2018-10
GAAGAATCATCGGATTGCGCTTGATTTTTTCGAAAATTAAGCGGTGCACCTCATCCTTGATCATGTTCTTCAGATCAGGCCAGTCCTCGCCGGCCAGGCTGTTCTCCGCCAGGATATTGCGGACCAGTTCCTGTGTCTGGTCAATGATATCCTCGTTCTCCTTGACGTAAATGAAGCCGCGGCTGACGATATCCGGGCCGCTGAGCAGCTTTCCTTCGTCCCGGTCGATCGCCATAACCACGATCAGCAGTCCGTCCTGGCTCAGATGTTTCCGGTCGCGCAGAACCACGTTCCCAACGTCTCCCACACCCAGGCCGTCCACCAGTACGCCGCCGACCGGCACCTGCTCGCCGAGCGCCAGCGTATTCTGGTTCATTTCGATCACCTGGCCCAGTTCGGGAATCACGATATTCTGGCTGGGCACCCCCATGGATTCCGCAAGAATCGCATGCTGCCACATCATCCGGTATTCGCCGTGAACAGGGATAAAATACTGCGGACGGACCAGGGCATGCAGCAGTTTCAGTTCCTCCTGGCAGGCGTGGCCGGAAACATGCACCTCCGCCATCGCGCTGTAAACCACCTGGGCCCCGAGCCGGTACAGCTGGTTGATCACACGGGAGATGAACTTCTCGTTGCCGGGAATCGGCGTGGCGGAAATGATGACCATATCGCTCTGGCGGATCTGAAGCTTCCGGTGTTCCGCGTAAGCCATCCGTGTCAGGCCCGCCATGGGCTCGCCCTGGCTGCCGGTCGTCATAACCAGAATCTCACTGTCCGGATACTGATCCAGTACATCCATATCGATCAGATATCCCTCCGGAATCTGCAGCTCGCCGATACTCATGGCGACCCGGCTTACGTTCACCATGCTGCGGCCGATAAAACAAACCCGCCGCCCATACCGGATTGCACTGTCGATAATCATCTGCATCCGGTGAATATTACTGGCGAACATGGCCACAATCACCCTGCCGCCTGCCTGGGCAAACATCTTTTCAAAGGTCTCGCCGACCTTCAGTTCGCTCATGGTGTAACCCGGGCGTTCCACGTTCGTGCTTTCGCACAGCAGCGCCATCACGCCCTGTTCACCGTAACGGGCAAATGTCTGCAGGTCCGTCACCTGACCGTCGATCGGCGTATAGTCGACTTTGAAGTCGCCGCTGCAGATTACGACGCCGGCCGGGCAGGTAATCGCGATCGCGCACGCACCGGCAATGGAATGGCTCACATGAATAAACTGGCAGGAAAACTGGCCCAGCTGAACCGTATCCCGCGGTTCCACCACGTGCATCGGAATCCCCTCTACCCGGTATTCCTTCAGTTTCAGGTCTACCAGCGCCAGCGTCAGCTTGGTGCCGTAAATATGGGAAGGCGCCTGCTTCAGAATATAGGGTGTGGCGCCGATATGATCCTCATGGCCGTGGGTAAACAGATAGCCGCGGATGTGGTCCTTCTTGCTGAGCAGATAGGAAATATCCGGAATCACAAGATCGACGCCCAGCATATCCTCCTTGGGAAAAACGCTGCCGCAGTCGACAATGATGATGTCGTCCTCGTATTCAAAAACATACATGTTCTTTCCGATCTCGTCCACTCCGCCGAGCGATACGATCCGGAGACGGGAAGCTTCCTTGGCCGCAGGTGTCTTTGAGCTCATGATGAACCCCCTTTCGTACGTACAAATTCAAGAGGTGCAGTATATGGGAACAGGCATGATTTACCCGTATCTCTTCGGTAGTGCTTTCTATGCAATTCATACCTGATCCTATTATATCACAGATTTGCAGAAATTGCCACCCCTTTATTTTCAATCTTTTCAGCTTTTTTCCGGAAAACGGAGAAAAAAAGGAGAGCTCCCGTTTCGGAAGCTCTCCCCGGATTGTTTTTCAGTATAACGGATATCCGGCCATCATTTCCTCTACCTGCGCCTTGACGCCCGGTACGGCGGCTTCACCTTCCCGCAGGATCTTCGCGATCCATCCGGCGACCTTTTTCATTTCCGGTTCCTTCAGGCCGCGGGTCGTCGCGGCCGGCGTTCCGACGCGGATTCCGCTGGTCACGAAAGGACTCCGGGTCTCGTTCGGCACCGTATTCTTGTTGACGGTAATATTCGCGTTTTCAAGGAGCGCTTCCATCTGCTTGCCGGTCATTTCCGTACCGGTAAAATCCAGCAGCATCAGGTGGTTGTCCGTTCCGCCGGAAACCATGCGGACGTTTTCCTCCCGGAAGGTGTTCTCCATGGCTTTGGCGTTCAGGATAATCTGATGCTGGTATGCTTTGAATTCATCCGTCAGCGCTTCCGCGAAGCAGACAGCCTTTGCGGCGATCACATGTTCCAGAGGCCCTCCCTGGGTACCCGGGAAAATTGCCTTGTCGATCGCCTTAGCGTATTCCTCCCGGCAGAGAATCATGCCGCCCCGGGGACCGCGCAGCGTCTTATGAGTCGTCGTGGTGACAAAATCGGCATAGGGAATGGGACTGGGATGCTCTCCGGCAGCCACAAGTCCTGCGATATGCGCCATATCCACCATCAGCATCGCACCGACCGCGTCCGCGATCTCCCGCAGCTGTTTGAAATCAATAATCCGGGGATAAGCCGATGCGCCGGCGACGATCAGCTTCGGTCTGCATTCCTCAGCCAGGCGGCGTACTTCGTCATAATCGATCACCTCAGTCTCGGGCGACACGCCGTAGGGGACAAAATGGAAATAGGAACCGCTCATGTTCACGGGACTGCCGTGGGTCAGGTGGCCGCCGTGGCTCAGGCTCATGCCCATCACGGTATCCCCGGGTTTCAGCATGGCGAAATAAACCGCCGTGTTTGCCTGGGCGCCGCTGTGGGGCTGAACATTGGCGTGTTCCGCGCCGAACAGCTGGCAGGCGCGTTTCCGGGCCAGGTCCTCCGCAATATCCACAAATTCGCATCCGCCGTAGTAGCGCTTGCCCGGATACCCTTCGGCGTATTTATTCGTCAGGCATGTCCCCATTGCCGCCATTACCGCGGGAGAAACAAAGTTTTCGCTGGCGATCAGCTCGATATGGGTCCTCTGCCTGTTCAGCTCCAGTTCAATCGCTTCTGCAATCTGCGGATCCGCTCTGCGGATCAGTTCCATCTCCATGGCCGTAAACCCCCGTCCAGTTTAGTCGCTTCAGTATATCATACTTCCCCTGCCCCACAACCCCGGAAACAAAAAAAGTTCATGGCAGAAAAAAACCGCGGCGCTCAGACCGGGCACCCCTGCAGCACATCCGCCTAACGCTTACTGCTGCTTCCGTCAGGACCTGACAGGGTTCACGCCGGAGGATCGCACAGGACCCAATCTTCATCACGCACACGGCAACGGTTAGTATATCCGTTTTCAGGCGGAATTGCAACGTTTTTTATCAAAAATACCTCCGGATTTCTTTCCCGCAAATGCCTCTGTTCATATGCCGCCGCGGATTGCGGCAGGATGATCCCCGGCGATCATTCAGGATCCCTGAAGCCGGTCAGAAATAATGTTTCATCAGGCGATCCACCCATCCCGGAACAGTCGCTTCCCGTTTATCATATACAGGATAATAAGGCTTGATATCCAGCACAGGCGTACCGTTTACAGCGTCAAGCCCCTTCACAACAAGCGTATCCTCTGAAACGGATACGATTTCAACCGAAGTCATGCCGATCCGGTTCGGCCTGTCTTTTCCTCTCTGGGAGAAAATTCCCGTCAGCGGCATATCGTCCCTGTTCTGCGGCCTGCGCTGAAGATGTTTTTCTTTGTCGAACTTTGCCTGATCAAGGTAGAACAGAATGATCGCATGGGAAAAATCTTCCAGCCCTTTTAAGCCGGAAACGAACTGCCGGTCCAGGACGATTGAAGAAATATCATCTCCCCATGAATCGTCTTTTCTGTTTGGTACTTCATTCCGGACAGTGCCGACCAGCCTCATGATGATTTCCATAATTTCTCATTCCGTTTCCTGATATTTTGTATGCATGACGGTGACAGCCGTGATTGTCAGGATGCAGGCGTATGGTAGTCTCCGCCGGCGTCAATCGTCAGCTGCAGGTCCGCAGGCTTTGTGTTCTCCAGACAGAGCCGCGCATTCGGCATGTCGCTGAAGTCGACAAAACGGACAGCGGTTTCTTCGTCTGCTCCTGTTTTCTTTTTTCGTTCGATCAGCCGTTCCCTCAGGAACGTTTCGTCTGCCCGCAGGGAGATGGTATAGTCCGCGTACGCCGACAGTTCCCGCCATCCGTCCTCGTCCAGCAGCAGGTAATTTCCTTCCATGAGGACAATTCTGCCGTCAACCTGCACAGCGTCCTCCACGGGATTGTGAAGCAGCCGGTCGTAAGCAGGCCATCCGCAGACTTCCCCGGCAGCCACTTTTTTAACGCTGGCTGTCAGCCGTTCCAGATCGAAAGTGGCAGGAGCGCCTTTGATTTCCACCATCGGGACCTGTTTACCGCCGCGGACGACGGAATGGCTCAGCAGATACTCCTGCCTCCTGTGAAATCCGTCCATACCGATGATCTGAATCGGTCCGATTTCCTCATGCTCCCGGGACAGTTTCTCCAGAAACGTCAGAAGCGTCGTTTTTCCGGCTCCGGGCGGTGCTGCCAGCATTACGAGGATTCTTCTCCCTTTCTCCTTCTGCAGCTTCGTCAGCCGTTTCAGAAGCGGAATAAAGATCCCGTTGACAGCCTGTTCGCTGTAGTGCGCATCCACTGCGATTCCGTTGATTATGACATGATGTCCGATCAAGCTGATTCACTTTCCTTCTTTGATTTCACACAGTCAAACGGTTGCCGTGTGGTTCCGGCGTTCATAATCACGTCATCCGGAGATTCCTCCGGCGCGGCGGATACGCCCGGAAGTGACCGAACCGTGATTGCCTCCCCCGGCTTTTCCAATATGATATTGCTCCCGCTTTCCCTGTTGTACCAACTCTACGATAGCATGTCAAGATGAAGGACATGTGAACTGAACATGAATTCTGGCGAAATCATCCGGGCGCCGGAAAACGGAATGTCTCCGGAATGGATTTTTTTCGCACTTTCCCTTTTTCCCCATTGACCGCGATTTCAACCGGAGAGTAGAATAACCATGTTTTGGGAACGGAAGAGCAGGGTGTTTCCCATGCAGGAGGCAAAAGATGAAAATCGGTTTTGATCACGATCAGTATACCAGGATCCAGTCTGAGCGGATTATCGAGCGGATTGACGAGTTCGGCGGCAAGCTGTACCTGGAACTCGGCGGCAAACTGTTCGACGATTATCACGCCAGCCGCGTGCTCCCGGGTTTCCAGCCGGACAGTAAGATGCAGATGCTGCTGAAGCTGAAAGACCGGGAGGAAATCCTGATCGTGCTGAACGCGGACGATATCGAAAAGAGCAAGGTTCGAGGTGATCTTGGCATTACCTACGATCTGGATACGCTGCGGCTGATCGACGCTTTCCGAGGCATTGGACTGTACGTCGGCTCCGTCGTGCTGACCCGCTGGGCCGGCCAGCCTGCCGCTGTCGCTTTCGAGCAGCGGCTGAACGGCCAGGGAATCAAAACCTATCATCACTATCCCATTGCGGGATATCCGACCGATATCGAGCACATCGTCAGCGACGACGGATTTGGCCGCAACGATTACGTGGAAACCAGCCGCCCCCTGGTCCTGGTTACCGCGCCGGGTCCCGGCAGCGGCAAAATGGCCACCTGCCTGAGCCAGCTGTATCAGGAAAACCGCCGTGGCATCAAAGCCGGGTACGCCAAGTTTGAAACCTTTCCCGTCTGGAACCTGCCGCTGAAGCATCCGGTCAACGTCGCCTATGAGGCCGCAACGGCGGATCTGAGCGACGTGAACATGATCGATCCCTATCATCTCGAAGCCTATGGAAAAACCACCGTCAACTATAACCGGGATATTGAAATTTTCCCTGTGCTGAACGCCCTGTTTGAGCATGTCTGGGGCAAGTCGCCCTACAAGAGCCCGACCGATATGGGCGTCAATATGGTGGGCATGTGCATCATCAACGACGACGCCTGCCGGGAGGCCGCCCGAAAGGAAATCCTGCGCCGTTATTACACCGCCCGCTGCTCTTTCCTGCAGGGTCATGCCGCGAAGGAAGAGGCGGAAAAGATCCGCCTCCTGATGAAGCATCTGGACCTGGACGACAGCATCCGTCCCGTCATCGCTTCCGCCCGGACCCGTGCGGAGGATACAGGCAGTCCGGCCCTGGCGCTGGAACTGCCGAACGGCGAAATCGTGACCGGCAAAACCACCGACCTGCTCGGTCCCTCCGCCGCCGTAATCCTGAATGCTGTGAAAAAACTGGGCAATATTCCGAAAGGCGTCCATCTGATCCCGCCGGAAGTGATCGAGCCTGTTCAGGAACTGAAGTGCAAATACCTGGGGAACCACAATCCCCGCCTGCATTCCGATGAGGTGCTGGTCGCCCTCTCCGTTTCCGCCGCTTCAGATCCGAATGCCGCCACTGCCCTGAGCATGCTGCCGCAATTGAAAAACTGTGAGGCGCATTCCACCGTAATTCTTTCCGCTGTGGACGACAACACCTTCCGCCGCCTCGGAGTAAATCTCACTTGCGACCCCACCTATCAGTCCCATAAGCTGTATCACAGATAATCATTTCCGCCCTGTGGCGCGGTAATTTTCCCGGAATGGCATTGTACACATCCGTACAGTGCCATTCTTTTTTTCTCCCTGAAGCATTGGATGAAACAGTTCCGCGAAATGAAAGCCGGGTTTTCACCCCGCCCGGATACCGTGATCCTGAAGCCGTATGTTTCTTCTGTGATATTGACGGGAAAGCATGGCAGGCTTATACTTTATCATGGGTAATGATGCCTGGACCTGCATCCGCATTTTTATCCGCACCGGCTCCTGTCCGAAAACCAGCGGGATCGGTTACCCCTGGTTTCGGATCGCCGTTTTTTCTGAGAAACTGCGGAGGGTTTATGAATATTTTTGACATCCTGTCCCTGCTCGGCGGACTGGCCATGTTCCTTTACGGAATGCGCCTGATGGGGGATTCCCTGAAGGAGAACTCCTCGGGAACGCTGAAGCACGTCATGGAGAAGGTAACTGACAATGCGCTGAAGGCCTTTGTGCTGGGGATTGCTGTCACAGCCCTGATTCAGTCGTCTACGGCAACCATCGTCATCACCTCCGGCCTCGTCGGTGCGGGCATCCTGTCCCTGCGCCAGTCGCTCGGCATTATCATCGGGGCAAATGTGGGAACGACGGTAACCGGCCAGATCATCCGCCTGCTGGATCTCAATGCTTCCGGCGATACTTCCTTTCTCCGTTTTTTCCAGCCCTCCACGCTGGCGCCCATCGCCCTGATTATCGGAATCATCCTGATTATGACCGGGATCCTGAAAAATTCCAGATCCATCGGTAACATTGCCATCGGATTCGGTATCCTGTTTTCCGGCCTGCTGAATATGACAAGCGCAGTCAATGCCCTGCAGGAATCCGGCCTGGTGGAGCAGCTGTTCTCCGGCCTGGGGGACAATCCTTTCCTGGGCTATCTTACCGGCGCGGGCGTTGCATTTGTTCTGCAAAGCTCATCCGCGGCGGTTGGTATCCTCCAGGCGTTCTCCGCAAGCGGATTCCTGACATTCAAAGCGATTTACACGGTGATTGTCGGTATTTATCTGGGAGACTGTGTGACCACAGCCATTGTCATTTATATCGGCGCCAACAGGGAGGCCCGGCGGGTTGCCATCGTGAATATCCTGTACAACCTGGGCAAAAGCGCACTGGTGCTGGTGGTAATCACCGTCATTCATCAGCTCGGCCTGCTGGACGGATTATGGAACGCCACCGTCAATTCCGGTATGATTGCCAACACCAACACCGTCTTCAATCTGGTATGCGCGATCTGTCTCCTTCCGATGCTCCGGTTCTTTGAAAAAATGAGCGACCGGATCGTTGGAAAGCAGAAGGAGGAAAAGGATCCGCACAGTGAACTTATCAAGGCGCTGAATCCCGTTTTCTATGCCACGCCTGCGCTTGCGCTGAACAGCTGTTATGACGTGCTGCAGAAAATGTATCATATTTCCCGGGATAATCTGGAGAAAGCACAGGAACAGCTGAAAAATTTCAGTGTCACGCTGCAGGAAGAGATCGCCGCGGACGAGATGCAGGTCGACCGGCTGACGGATAACCTGAGCCGGTATCTGGTGGAATTGCTTCCCCATCTTCAGAGCGAATACCATGTTTCGATTTTAAGCCAGTACTACAAGCTGTCCACAGAATTCGAACGGCTGGGCGACCAGGCTGTGAACATCTCCGATATTGCCGCAAAGTTATCCGAGAACAACGCCAGCTTTTCCGACACCTGCAAAAAGGAGATAGCCGTTCTCCAGGATCTGATCCGGGATATCCTGGATGACGCGGAAACCGCTTTCTCAGCAAACAGCGAAAAGGCGGCCTCCCTGATCGAGCCGAAGGTTCATGTGGTCACGGACCTGATCAACAAAATGACACAGAATCATTTCACCCGGATGAGCGCAGGCGAATGCCCCCTGCTGGCGGACGCGGTGTTTTCCAACCTGATGGCGGAATATAAACGCGTTGCCGGCACCTGTTCCAACGCCGGAATGGCTACACTGGTCCGGATCCATCCGGAGCTGGCTTCGCGGGAGCATTTGTTCCTGGAAACACTGGATAAGAACGGAAACGCTGAATACCGGAAAGTATCGGAGGAGACGCATAAGAAGTATTTTGATCGGCTGAGCGCGGCGGAAGCCGATCCTCATTTCCAGCAGCTTGAAATATCCTTTGACGGTCAGAGCGTTCCGGTCCAGAATTGACAGCTTTCTTGACGGTTTCGGAAAAGGATTGAAATAAAAAAGCAGCCTGCGGTTCAATCGGATCGCGGGCTGTTTTTTATCCATAACTGAATGGAAAAGCAAAAGACCCCTTGCCATCAGCAAAAATTGGCATATAATATGTTTGTTGTGCCTAACTCTCAGGGGGATTTCATTGGCATGACAGCATCGTTTTTTGCCTGTTTCATCTGATTTTTCTTTGGATTATGACGGTTTTTCCGCTGGGAGGTCTGTTTCTGTGAAGTATGTCGGGATGCCGATGGGTATGTGGTGGCTGTTCCGGAAGTCTTTCCGGAATAATCTCGTGTCTGTTCTGGATTTCGATCCGAAAAAAGCTTCGGAAACGGCGGCGAAGGCAAAGCAGGAATACAAAAAGCTGATAAGGAGATTGCCGGAGTTTGAAAAAAAAGATCGTTTCAAAATAAATATTGTCAGCTGCGCTATGTTTTCCTCGTTCTGCCTGAGCATTCGTCCGCTGCCTTCAGTGGATCGGATGACAGATTATTACAGGCAGTCAATGCTGACCTCCGCCATGCGGTGGTTCTGCAGGAAAAGCGGCAAACGGAAGTTTTCGGCAAAGGATGTGGCCGCAATGAAAGCTTCTGCCGCTTTACGCGCCGCGGACAGGAATCCTTTTTCATGGAATTTTGTTTACCTGCCCTATCCGGACGGCAGCGGCTATGAAGCCCGGTTCTGCAGATGCGGGATATGCGTCCTGATGAAGGATCTGGGACTATATAAATATGTGCCCGCCATGTGTGCGCTGGATTATACCATGGCCGAGATCGGCGGCGCCTGCCGCTTCACTCGGGAATATACGCTCGCGTCCGGCGGGCCGTACTGTGACTGCGGCTATCGGAAACTGAACACGGAAGAGGCAAAGCGATGAAAAAAAGAATCTGGGATCTGTACGCACCGATATATAAGCAGGCGATGAAGGCGGATCAGAAAATTTATGATTTTATGTATGGGCGGATTCCCGGAAAGATCCGGAATATGGAAGTGCTGGAAGTCGCCACAGGCCCCGGCCTCCTGGCCAAACATGTGGCGCCGGCGGCCAGGCGGATGCTCGCCACGGACTATTCTGACGGAATGATCGCCCAGGCCGGGAAAGGAGAATTCCCCGCCAATCTGACCTTTGAAGTGGCGGATGCCATGAACCTCCCCTACCCGGATCATTCCTTTGACGCGGTGCTGATTGCCAACGCGCTGCATATCATACCGGATCCGGAGAAAGCGCTGCGTGAGATCGCTCGAGTACTGCGGCCCGGCGGCATCCTGATTGCGCCGAACTTTGTGGAGCACAAAGGGACCCTCGTCAGCCGGATCTGGTCCGGTATCCTTCGGATCGCCGGCATTCGCTTTGAACACCAGTGGTCCGCAAAGGAATATCTGCAGTTTCTGGAAGCCAACGGTTGGCGCGTCGATTTCAGCAGGGAAATGGAAGCCCGGATCACCATGATGTATGTGGAATGCAGCAGGATGAACTGAAAAGCGGAAAAGGATCGCTGCATAAAAACAGGGAGTGTCTGAATGAATGGTTTTTCATCTGAAACAATCGCCGGCCTTTTGATTCCTTTTATCGGAACATCTGTGGGCGCCGCATGCGTGTTTTTTCTGCGAAAAGATCTGAACTACAGTATTCAGAGAGCTCTGACCGGATTCGCGGCCGGCGTTATGGTGGCGGCCTCCATCTGGAGCCTCATCATCCCCGCAATTGAGCAGTGCTCGTCCGGCGGCAGTTGGGCCTTTCTGCCGGCGTTTATCGGATTCTGGGCAGGTATATTGTTCCTGCTTCTCCTGGATCATGTGATCCCTCATCTCCACAGACAGATCGATCAGCCTGAAGGGCCCCGGAGCCGCCTGACGCGAACCGCCATGATGGTTCTTGCCGTAACGCTCCATAATATTCCGGAAGGCATGGCGGTCGGCGTCGTATATGCGGGGCTGCAGAGCGGCTCCGGATCGATTTCGGCGGGAGGCGCGTTGGCGCTCGCCCTGGGAATTGCCATCCAGAATTTTCCGGAAGGTGCGATCATTTCCATGCCGCTGTATGCGGAAGGAAAGAGTAAAGCAAGCTCTTTCCGGCTGGGTGTGCTTTCCGGCGCGGTGGAACCGGTATTCGGAGCCCTGACCGTTTTGATTGCCGGACTTGTTATCCCGGCCATGCCCTACCTGCTGTCATTCGCCGCCGGTGCGATGCTGTATGTGGTCGTGGAAGAACTGATTCCGGAAATGTCCGCCGGCAGGCATTCCAATATCGGCGTCCTGTCCTTTGCCGTCGGCTTCAGTATGATGATGGCGTTGGATGTCGCCCTGGGATAACAGGAAATGCGGAATGGATGATCAGCATTGCAAAATCTGCGCTGAAAACCGAAAGCATTAAATGCAGTATGTGCGGGATTTGCATCTGCGGCGTGATCAGTCCTGCGATTCCGTCCGGGTCGGATGTCCGCCTTGCTCTTTCCCGGCATTAATGCTATAATCAGCCTGATGAATGAATCTGATCGTTGATATCACTGTGGAACGGGGGGATTGCTGATGGATTTCTATGAAGCCGTCCATGCCCGGAAAAGTGTCCGGGATTTTACGAATGAAGTCATTCCGGCTGAAACGCTGAAAAGAATAATCGAATCCGCATACCAGGCGCCCGCGAACGATCACTTCAGGGACTGGCATTTTGTTGTTGTAACAGATAAGGACGTCATGCGGAAAATGCTTGAAGGCGTTCCTCAGAATTTGTCCGAAAGAGATGTCGATGACATGGATTTCATTTCGGATCCGGTTCAGAAGGAAAGCTATCGGTATGCGGTTCCAAAGCAGTACAGAATGCTGATGGATGCAGCAGCCGTCATCGTCCCCCTGATGCTAAAGAAGGTGGACGTCCTGCACCCCCGGAACTTTTCAGATCTGAATTGTTTCGCTTCCGTCTGGTGCAGCATCGAAAATCTCTGGCTTGCGGCAGTCGCGGAAGGCTATGGCTGTAACCTGAGAATTCCCCTGGGTGAAGAGGAGAAAGTCGCAAAGGGCGTGCTCGGTTTTCCGGATAAGTATCTGATTCCCTGCTTTATCGGAATCGGCCGGCCCGCTCCTGACGCGGTACGTACCCGGCAGATTGATGTCGATTATGACAGGCAGATTCATTGGAACCGGTTTTGATTTCCCGGAATGATCGCTGTCCTCATATTTCAGGGCGAAGACCTGTTTGCAGTGCTTCCGAGATATCCCGACTGCGGTTTCTTTCTTTTCCGTCCGGGGCGCGGATTGCTGACGTTATGTCGTTTCAGCTTGGCAGCCGGCGTTTTCCGTAAGGATCCCGGCGTTCATCTGCAGCATCCTGTGCGCATACGCGGCCGCCCCTGTTTCATGTGTTACGGTAAAAACCGATGCGCCTTCGTCCGCCGCTTTCCGAAGAAGATCCAGGACAGCGGCGGTATTTTCGTCGTCCAGGTCTGCTGTGGGTTCGTCGGCAAAAACAAAATCAGGGCGGGCTGCCAGTGCCCGGGTGACCGCCATCCGGCGGAGTTCTCCTCCGGACAGTTCAGCGGGCCGGGCGTTTCTCAGGCTCAGGATGTCCAGGCGTTCCATGATGGCTTCAGCCCGCTCAACCGGCGGCTTTTTCCCGGCCAGGGAAGCCGGAAAAAGAATGTTCTCCATCACTGTCAGGGAAGAGATCGCCGAAGCGCCCTGTGGGATCACTGCAAAGCAGCGTGCCCTGATCCCGGAAAGCTCCGCATCGGATAGTCCATATATGCCTTTCCCGTCCAGAGTGACTGTGCCGGAGGAAGGCGTCAGCAGGCCTGCCATCATCGCCAGCAGCGTCGTCTTGCCGCTGCCGGAACGTCCCGTGAGGACAGTCATTTCACCGCTCCGCAGGCTCAGGTCGGCAGGATGGACAGCCTCAAAATAATTTGCGTTTGAAGAGGCACGAAGATAGCGGCGGGTAATCCCCGCGGCGGTCAGTTCCATATTCAGGCCCCCTCTCTCAGAATGGTCCCGACGTCCGTCCGGCTCAGGCGATGCGCGGAAAGCATGGCGGCAGCGGGACCGACGATACATACCGCCAGTATAGTTGCGGCCCCGGTCAGTAGCAGCGTCGGGCCGTCGGGCCGCAAATAAGGAAGCCCCAGTGCGTCTTCGATCAGCTGTGTGAAAGGCAGCAGTGCCAGCAGGGCCAGTCCGGTTCCGATCGCTCCGCCGAGAACGGATACGATCAGCGCTTCCTTCAGCGCCAGTCCTGCCAGCCTTCTCCGGGATATTCCCAATGTGCGCAGCGTGGCAAATTCACGTTTCCGTTCCACTCCCTGCAGCATAAACGCAGCGGTCAGCAGAATCAATGCCAGCGCCCATACGCAAATGATCAGCACCGTGATGGTATGGGCTACTCCGCTTAGTGAATTCTCCACGTCTGATGTAAATGTTTTGGTCTGAATCACGGAGACCTTGGGATTGCGGAACGCCTGTGTGATCGCCGCGGCGACCTGGTCTGTCATACCGGGATCGGTTTTAACATAAATCGCAGAAACAGTCCCGTCCGGGTCTCCGTCTATTTTGAGTTCATGATTCAGTTCTTTCGCCGCGCCCAGCAATATCGACATGGTATCCATGGTGCAGTACACGGCGGTATCCAGGCCGGTGCCGGTCGCGTCCAGCCGGGCGGTAACAAGGCAGGACTGCCCATAGATCCGAATGGTTTCATTGATGGCGGCGCTGACGCGGCTGCCCGCCACCACTTCCAGTTCTCTCAGTTCTGTCTTCAGCCGTTCCCCGATCCACGGGCGGATCGTAAAGTCCGTCTCCGGATCAAATCCGATAACCTGAATGGGCACGCTGCAGCAGTCCGCCCGCAGGCTGGCCAGATACACCTGGCCCGACGCCTGTTTTACGCCTTCCATGCCCCGGATGGTTTCAATCCGGCCGGCGTCCATATAGTAATATCCGGTGGTCCCCTGGAGATAGATTTTCTCCGGGTCAATCTTTCCGCGGCTGGTGGCCGGAACCACAATCAGATCCGCGCCGAGCCGCTTTTCCAGGTTGTCCAGGCCGCTGTTCAGGCTGGTCCGGATAACCGATCCGGCAAAAAGCGATACCGCCAGCAGCGCAACCAGAACAGTCAGCGCGGTTGTCCGGCCTGGATGCCGAAGAATATTGCGCAGCGGAAGTTTCCAAAATGTCATCTGCTCTGATCCTTCTTTTTTGATATCAGCGTCAGCACCATCCACCAGAGTGCTGCGGCCAGAATCATCACTCCAAGCACCAGAGCCACAGGTTGTGTCACCCGCCGGCAGGCCATCGCTTCATGCCGGCAGACAGGAACGATGACGCCCGGTGTCAGCACTGCCAGAAGGCCGCCTGCGGCCGCCGTTCCCTGGATTGCCGGGATGGGACGAATCATGGATATGCCTGCCAGTACGGCAACAGCCCCGCCTTCAGCCGTCAGCCATGATGCAACCGCGGCACAGGCGGCAGCGCTGCCGTCATTGTGGACGCAGGGCCGTGCGAACGTTTGGACGGCAACAGCCAGGATCAGTCCGGGAATACCCGTTGCGAGGCCAAAGGCTATATTCCGCCCGGTCAGGCGTTTATGCTTCAAAGTGCTCATTGATGATCTCTTTCACCTTTCTCCCGTGTTCCAGGACAATGGTACGCTGGGCTGCATCCGCTACCTCAGGGTCGTGCGTCACGACGATCAGGGTGGTCCCTTCCCTGTGCAGCTGGCGGAAAAGCTCCAGGACGATGTTCTCGTTTGCTTCATCCAGGTTCCCGGTCGGTTCATCCGCCAAAATCAGTTCCGGATGATTGATCAGTGCCCGTGCCACACAGACACGCTGCTGCTCGCCGCCGGAAAGCTGGCTGGGCAGATGCCTGGCCCGTTCCCGCAGCCCGACCCGGTCAAGCGCTTCAAGTGCTTCCTTTTCATCAGGCATGGAGTGATAGTATTGTGAGACCATCACGTTCTCCACCGCAGTGAGATAATTCACCATATGAAACTGCTGAAAAACCAGGCCGATCTTGTCCCGGCGGATATCCGTCAGGCGTTTCGACGACTCCTTGGAAATATCCACCCCATCCAGGAAAACCTCCCCGCGGGTCGGCTTATCCATGCAGCCGATGATATTCATCATGGTGGATTTACCGGAGCCGGAAGGTCCCATAATCGCCACCCATTCCCCCTGTTCAACCTGCAGGCTGACATCGTCGAGCGCTTTCAGCTCACCGTAGATTTTGGATACATTACGAATTTCAAGCAAACTCATGGATTATTCTCCTTTCAGCACAAGCGCAGGATCGATAGCCACAGCACGGCGTACGGGCAGCAGACAGCTGACGGCCGCAACCGCCATGGATACCAGCACGGTAATGGGCAGCAGCCAGAAGTTGAACCGGATATCAGAGCCAAAAACATTGATGCTGATCACCTGGGCGAAAACAAAGCCCAGTCCGGCGCCCAGCAGACCGCCCAGCGCTCCCAGGAACAAGCCCTCGCCCAGAAATTCTGTCCGAATGGCGCCGTCCGATGCGCCGAGGGCTTTGCGCAGACCGATTTCCCGGCGGCGCTCAGCCACTACGGCCATCATAGTGGTGGAAACGCTGACCATCGTCAGCACCAGTACCACCGCTGTCACCAGGAATACCAGCGCCTGAAGCTTTCCAAGCACAGTAGTTTCCGACTTTGTCACGCGTTTGACCAGGCGGGCTGTCGCACGGCCGGAATCGGTGATTTCCGCCGTGATGCGCTCCAGCTCTTCCTGTGTGGCGGAAACACTGAGCTCCACCAGATCCAGAACGTCATCCCGGCCGGTGATAACAGCCATATCATCCAGTGACATATAGACCTTGTCTTCTTCCTCGCCGCCGGTTTCCAGAATCCCGGACACGGTAAAATTGATCGTGCGGGGAATCTGCGGAGCGGCGCCCTCCGCCACCGGTACAGCGGTCCGGATGGCCTCAACCACCGCTTCGGATGTCAGGGTTGCCCCGGAAACGGCATCCACGTCTTTCCCAAGTTCAAGGCTGCGGACATCCTTGCCGATAAACCGGTCTGTAAATTCTGTTTCGCTGCACTGCCGCCCGTATCCCTCCGATTCGCCGGGCGTGTCAACGGTCAGGGAAGCGATCATTCCGTCGTCCCCGATCGTTACCACCACAAAGACAGGCTGCTTGGTGGATCCGTCTTCCGACATGCCGTATCCGTTCGCTTGTCCTGAGAGGATCATCCCGGGCTGAATATCATAATCATCCGGCGTTTTCACTTCCTCCGTCGTTTCGTCCGTCGCCGGCGGAAACCACGTCAGGCTCATGACGCTGTTTACTTTTACGCCGACCGTATCAGCCACCGCCTTGCCGACAAGGATTTCCCGGCGGTTTTCGGGATAACGTCCTTCCACCTTGAAGTACGGACAGGTCCGCTGAACCTGGGCAAAATCCGTGCCCGCAGCTGCAAATGTCTGCTGCTGCTTCACCATGTTGAGATATACGTAGCGGTAAGGCGCGGCGCCGACCATCTGGTTCTCCGGAATCAGCGCCTCTGCAGCCTCAGCGGCTGCCGGTGTAAGGCGTTCTTCTTTACCCGGCATCAGGATCATATTGGCGCCGTAAGAGCGGAACTGGGCAGCCATCTGCCGGGGAACGTCCACATATACCGTCACCAGACCGGCCAGGATCGTGGCGCCGACAGCGATGGAAAGCAGTGCGATCAGCATCCGTGACCTGCGCCGGAGCAGGGAGGCGGTGATCATGCGAAGAAACATTCTGCGTTTATTCATTCGTTCGTCCTCCCTTTTCAGGCTTTGCTGCCGTGCAGTACCGTCGCCGGATCCAGGCGAAGGATCATCCGGATGGCCGGCAGGCTTCCGGCAATCGTCACAACGGAAATCAGGGCTGCCACCACGGGGATGACCACGGGCTTCATCTCAATGGCGGAGCCGAACACCTGTTTCCCGATAAACTGTGCAAACCCCAGACCCGCAAAATACCCGATGAGCATTCCCACCAGTGCAGTGATCAGGATTTCCGCCATAACCACACATGTAATCGCCTTATCATGCGCACCCATGGCTTTCAGCAGGCCGATTTCCTGCGACCGCTCCATAACGGAGGCTGTTACCAGGTTGGAAATGCCCAGCGCTGCACCGATCAGGCTCAGAACGGTGATCAGGATCATCAGCAGCTGTGTCTTGTTCAGGATTTCCCCTTCGCTCTCCGCCACCTGGCGCACGGCAGTCGCCACCGAATCTGTAATCACTTCCGTAATCTGGTAGCATACCGCGCTGACATACGCAGTACAGTACCATGTGTCATAGTCCGCCCTGGACAGTGCGTTCGGATTCTGGGCAGCCCGTCGGGCAAGATCGTTATCGGGCGTCGTAATGGCGCTGACTTCAATGGACGCGATCTTCCCGCTTTCCTGATCGTCGCCCTCCAGTCCGGCCAGTGCCTGTACCAGGTCAAGCGGAGCCCAGATCTGCTCGTCCGCGCTGTCTCCGGAGTCGTAGATTCCCCGGACCGTAACGGCTGTTTCCCCGGCCCGTCCCCCGATCTTTACCGTATCGCCGTTTTGGAGACCGAGACGTTCCGCCAGGGCGGTTCCCACCATGATTTCATGGCTCGCTCCAGCAGTCTGTTCGTCAATCCAGTCTCCGGCTTTCACGTCCCACCAGGATCGGAGGTTCCGTACGCCGGTATCCAGTTCCTCGCCGGTCGGAAGGGACAAATGATGATTGAACCAGGTGCCCACCGTCTGAACCGTCTCTCCGTTCACCCGGACGCTGACCGTCAGGAAAGGTGCAAAGTCCCGGATATTGAACGCCCAGAATATGGTTTTCAGATTCTTCAGCTCGTTTTCCCGGAGCCAGGCCTGCTGCAGTTCCGCTCCTTCATCTTCCACATCGTAGATTTCCGAAAGAAGGGAAGACGCCCGCGGCTTCACCACAATATTGGCACCGTAAGCCTTCAGTTCCTCGTTGACCTTGTCGCCCACGTCCAGCATCACATTGATCATGGAGGTGGCCAGGGAAGCCCCCAGCGCAATGGTCAGCGCGATAAGCAGCATTTTACTCCACTGCCGCAGGAGGGCGCCTCTGATCATCCGCCAAAGCATACCGTATCCGCCTCCTTTACTTGAATTCCTTTTCTCCCGCAATCAGGTCTGCCATCGGGATCACGATATAGCCGCCCTCCACCCGGAAATTCAGCGGTATCGGGTTGCATCCCCCCGCGAGTCCAATGGTGTTCGTATTCATGACGACGTCGCACCGCTTGCATACCACCGTATCGCCCCGCTGGAAGTAACCCGCGCTGCCGCAGACGTCACAGGCGTCCAGACCGACGCCGTACGCAGCGGATGCGGGTTTCCGGATCACGATCCAGCGAACCCGGGGCGCTTTGTTTGGTGAACCAGAACGATTCATCTCAAACGCGTGCAGGTTATAGTCATCCACCTGGCCGATCGGAATGCGGACCTCAATCCGGGACGCATCGTATTCCTTGACGTCAACCGCCTGGATCTCATGCTCTCCGCCGTCCGCATCCCGGAAGATGATCGCGAAGGTTTCGCCCTCGGGAATATCCGGAGGACGGTTGTAGATTTCGTAAACCGCGGTCAGGCACAGCATAACAGCCGCGGAGGAAGCGAAGGCCATGACAGCCCAGCGTCGGTTATGGCGATTGTCGGAGCGCAGGCGGCGTTTCTGGGCGGCATTCTGCCACAGGCCTCGGATTCTCAGGCTTCTGAAAAACAGCACCGCCGGAGGAATCATGGCCGTTACAGCGAAAATCAGGAGCACCAGGACACCGTTGTCCAGGTACCCTCCCTTGCTGTGATCGGTCGCGCTGACCCATTTCATTGCCGGAAACAGAGCGCCGCCAGCCCGGGTATTGTTGCCCACGGTCTGTTTCAGGAAGAGTTCTGCTTTTATTCCGGGAAGAAGCTCCGGAATCCATTCCGGCCGCATATTCCGCTTGATGGTCCACTGTTGCAGCACCAGGCCGTAAAAAACAGCGATCAGTCCGAATGTCATTAGGGCGACGGTCAGGCGCAGCACCCATCTGCCGCTGGCGCCGGGCTGCCCGCTGCGATCGTTCCACAGAACCCGGTCCTCGCTCAGCCGCATGCAGCATTTATAGAGGAAACGGATATAGACTCCCAGAATGATCAACCCGATCAGCCAGCCCGCCAGCCGCAGCAGGAACATATCAGAGAGGATCCCGTCATCTCCCATTTCAAAATCCCGGGGAGCCCAGATCGCTGTCCAGGCCTTGTATGCCAGTAAATCCGCCGATACAAGGGAAGAAAGGGCCGAAACCACCATTTTCCCTGCCCGGGCGCCCCGTTTCCATGAGAATACCGCCGAAAGGATGTTCAGCGGAATCAGCAGTGCCAGTGCCGCGTACCAGAGCCAGAGATTAATCTCTGTGTCCGGAACCGCATTTTTTTCGGGGAAAAATGAGCCCGGGAATTCATGGGCTACTGAGCGGAGAACCGCCAGCGCAAGTCCCAGAGCAATCCCGGACAGCATCATGATTCTGCCCGCTTTCCCGGAATTCGTTACAGCCAGGGCATACAGGACGGTAATCACCGTCACCGCGATAAACAAAGTTTCCGGAACCTTATACATGTGCAGCAGCACGGCACAACCCTCCGATTCACGCGGAAATTATCTGATCCTCAATGTGTACAGTAACCGGCACGCTGCTCCCCCGCGGAGCAGCGTGCCGGTGAAAAAAAACTGTTCTGAAAGTCTGGGATGGATTACCATTCCTGTACGAAATACTCCCATCCCTCGAAAGTCACTTCAATCGGATCAGTCCAGAAGCGGCCTTCAACACCGGTTTCAGCGTCTACATGGAGCAGATAGCCGTTTTCGGCAGGGCTGTGGATGCTCAGCACAAGGCTGTACACGCCGTCCACGTCCAGCTTGATATTGGCGCCGTAATGCGGGCCGTCAGAAGCTGCCATAGGCATAAAGGTGCCCTCGGAGAACACATTGCCTTCGGCGTCCACGACTTTGTAGTCGATGGTCAGGTAAGGAATCCAGTCGCCCGCCCCGTAACCGAGATTGTTTTCATTGGCGGAGATATCAGCTTCGATATGAATATTGGATTCTTCAACAGTCAGGCCGGCCTCGGCGGCAGGCTCCATCACAACGGGCTGGAAATAAACGGCGGCGATGTGGATAATTCCGTCGGGACCGACATCCTGTTCGTCACCGATCGGGAACTCTTCAAAGCCGGCATCCTCAGCGCACGCGACAGCGCCGACAGACAGCAGCATCACAGCGGACAGCAGCAAAGCGAAAAACTTTTTCATCAGGGGAATCCTCCTTTTCATTCATTGGGGAGTACCGAAAACCATTTTGTATGCTCACAGCCGGATTGCAGCGGGGTCGCAGCCCGGCTGACGGGCGTCGTTGTCAGGCCTGTACGCCGGCCAGGCGGGCTTCATAATCCTTTTTCTGTGTTTCGAGTCTGGCGCGGTAATGGGCGATCAGGAACGTCACAATCAGGATTACGGTCAGGATGATCTGCGGCCCCAGTGTTTCCAGATAGGGGTAAACGCCCAGTGTCTGCAGCACTTCATTTTCCGGAATCCAGTCCAGCCGCACGACGACTTCAAACGCGCCTCCCTCCGCCAGTTCCTTGATGCCGGAACCAAGGAACGCCACGAACATGATGGCCATCAGAATGGAAGTGGCTGTAAAGAAAACCTTGATCGGAAGCTTTACCGACAGCCTGGTAATCACGATATATACCACCACCAATACCGCGCACGCAGCCAGGAAACCCCAGATTACCATGTCCACATGCGTGGCGTCGTCGCCGAACAGCAGCGGCTGATAGAACAGCACTACCTCGGCGCCTTCACGGAAAACCGCCAGGAATGCGGTAAACGCCAGTGTCAGGGCAGACCGGCGTTCCACACCGGACTGAACCTTGCGGTCAATATATCCGGACCAGGCTTCCGCTTCTGATTTGGATATCATCCAGTTTGAAACATAGAACAGAACGCCCACCGCAATCAGGGCTGTAATCCCCTCGATCAGTTCCTGCGCCATGCCCCCGGCCACCGCCGCTTTTTTGATAAAATAGAGCGCCACCGCCGCTGCCATACTGACGGCGATTCCCGCCAGCGCACCGACATACACCGGGCGAAGGCTCATCTTTCGTTTGCTCTTCTTCAGGTAAGCGATAATCGCCGCGATTACGAGAATCGCTTCCAGTCCTTCCCGGACAAGAATGCCGAAGGCAGTCGTAAACTGATACCATCCGGGTGCTTTTTTCTCCCCGCCCGCTGCGTTCTCGGCCATTTCAGCGGTAATCCCCGTTTCCGGCGGCTCCAGTTCGTCAATGTCGGAAGCCGCTTTATTCAGCACGTTCAGCAGCTTCTTTTTCCCGGTTTTCCAGGGATTGCTCCGATATTTGCCCGTCCCCAGCGCATCCTGCGGCACAGCCCGCAGCGCGGCAAAAGCGTCGTCCACCGCCAGCCGTTCCTCAACGCTGAGCGTGGTATAGATTTTCCGATCAAACCCCGCTTCCTCGTATACCGAGAAATAGGCGGTATTGATGTTGTCCAGTGCAGCCAGGTAATCCCGGCTGTTGTAAGCGTTATCCGCAGTATCGATCAGATCTGCGATCGCTTCAGCGGCTTCCCGCCAGGAGCGGTATTTCGACCCTGCCTCAGTTCCGGCCAGCGCTGCCCATGGATCGATGTCCTGTGGTTCTCCGTTCTTCCAGTAGCTGACAGCGGTCTGCTGCTGCGGTGGTTCCATCATGGACGCCAGTTTATTCGCATCCTCGCGGATCATGGCTTTAAGCACGTTCAGTTCTGTCCGGACCGCCTTCTGTGTTTCCTCATCCAGCTCCGTGCTTTTCACGGCCCGCTTGCATGTGGTAAATTCCAGTTCCACGGCGTTTTTCCGCGGTCCGGATACATACGACATTGTCTGGCGTTCAAAACCCGTCGTTTCGTAAACGCAGAAATATGCGTTATTAACGCAATCATAAGCGTTCCCGGTATCCCCGGTCAGATAGTATTCGAACGCCTGATCCAGGAACTCGTCAATACGGTCCGCGGCGGATCCCCAGCGATTGTTTTCGATATCATAACGGGGATCGTCCACAAAATTGTACCGGTCTGCCAGCGCGGTTGTGAAAACAGTTGCCGTCAGAATCAGCAGAACCGCCAGCAGCCCGGCATTGGCCTTCAGAAAACCCAATCGTTCCCGCTTCATGGATGCGCATCTCCTCGCATAATGTTAGTTTTATTTAACTAACCGGCGTTATGTTAGCATAGACTAATTTCTATGTCAAGCGTCGTCAGGTCAAAAAGCGAAAAATACATTCGTTCTTAACATAAATAGAAACCCACCTCTCATCATTTCAATGCTAAGCAGGTTTCTCCGGACGAATGAATGCGTATGATAGTTATGTAAATATAATCTTTGGAAACTAACAATTCATGGATGAAAGGAGGTTCATCTAAGGGAACGTCACCCGGTTCCTAAAGTGATTCCGCGATATCCAGTACCAGTTTTTCCGTTTTTTCCCATCCGAGGCACGGATCGGTGATGGATTGTCCGTATACGCCTCCGCCGGGCTTCTGGCAGCCGTCCTCCAGGTAGCTTTCGATCATAAGTCCCTTCACCAGCTTCCGCAGGGATTCGTTGTACCGGCGGCTGTGCAGGACCTCTTTGGCGATCCGGATCTGCTCGATATACTGTTTTCCGGAATTGGCGTGGTTTACGTCCACCACCACCGCCGGATTCGCCAGATCGCGTTCCGCATAGAAATCATGAATCCGCATCAGGTCCTCGTAGTGGTAGTTCGGCTGGGACTGGCCATGCTTGTTCGTGGATCCCCGCAGGATCGCATGGGCATACGGATTTCCCTGGGAATGCGCTTCCCACCCGCGGTATATGAAAGTATGCGGATGCTGCGCTGCCTGGATCGCGTTCAGCATCACCTGGAAGTCCCCGCTGGTTGGGTTTTTCATGCCCACCGGCACCTCGATACCGCTGGCGGTCAGGCGGTGCTGCTGATCCTCCACGGAACGGGCGCCGACAGCTACGTAGCCCAGCAGGTCATCCAGGTATTTATGATTTTCCGGATACAGCATCTCGTCCGCCGCGGCCATCTCCGTTTCCTGGACCAGCCGCATATGCAGCTTCCGGATGGCGATAATGCCTTTGAACATATCCGGTTTCTCCTCAGGATTCGGCTGATGCAGCATGCCCTTATACCCGTCGCCGGTCGTCCTGGGTTTGTTGGTATAGATCCTGGGTACAACAAAGATCCGGTCCTTCACCTTCTCCGCCAGGTCCTTCAGCCGGTACATATAATCCATCACGCTGTCCTCGTTGTCGGCGGAACAGGGGCCGATCACAAGCACAAATTTTTCGTTCCGTCCTTCAAAGATGGCTTTGAGTTCCGCGATCCGCTGCTCCACCGTCAGGCTCATCCTGCCCGTCAGCGGATACATTTCCTTCACTTCCATAGGAATTGCCAGTTTCCGTTCAAAGATCATGTTCATAAATGTTCTGCCCTCCATACCACTGAATAACCGGCCGCCGGCTTATTTTCTGTCAAACAATGCGCGTCTCTGCGTGGAGAGCCGCATTTTCTTCCTCATGCCTTCCCGGTCTCCTGCTTCCAGCATATCCCGGAACTGTGTCAGTTCCTTCAGAAACGTATCCATCTGCCGGAGCAGGGGGCCTTTGTTCATCAGGAACAGTTCACTCCACATCGCGTCGTTGATCCGGGCAATCCGCGTCAGATCCCGGAAGGAGTCGCCGGTATAATCCACCAGATGCGTGTTATCCGAACAGGTCATCAGGCTCACCGCGATGCAGTGAGTCAGCTGGGACACGAACCCGATCATTTCATCGTGTTCTTCCGGCGACAGCTCTGCGATATGGCGGAATCCCAGGATCCGTCCCAGGCTCTTGCACCATTCCACGGCTTTCTCTGTGTTTTTCTCCGTGGGAACCACAATATAGTTGGCGTCCCGGAAGATCCGCTCGTCGCTGTTCTGTACTCCGCTGACCTCCCGTCCCGCCATGGGATGCGCTGCGATAAACTCCACGTCGTCCCGCAGCGCCGCCTGCACGTCGTATACCACGCAGCTCTTGACGCCGGTCACGTCCGTAATCATCAGCCCGGGTTTGAACAGGTGCTGCCAGTCCCGTATCCACTGCAGGAACACTTCCGGATACAGGGCGAATATCGCCGCGTCCGCGTCCCGTACCGCGTCCTCATCCACCTGGTCGTATGCCCGGTCCACAATTCCGTGTTCCAGGGCCCAGGCAACCGTTTCCGGGTCCCGGTCGACAGCGGTCACATGAAACCCCAGCCGTTTCAGTCCGCGGGCATAGCTGCCGCCCATCAGTCCCAGTCCCACAATCAGGATATTCTTCTTACTGATCCAGTCCATTCTGCTTTTCCTCCGCCTGTATTCCTGTGGACCGAAGCCTCTCCCAGTAATCCGGCAGGCTCTTCCGCACTGCCTCGGCGCCGTCAATCTCCCCGCCTGTTTTCACGCAGAGCGCCGCCAGCGCCATGACGATCCGGTGATCGTTGTGGCCGGACAGCGTTTCCGCCGGCCGGCGCAGCTCACAGTCCGGGACGAGGATCTCGTTTTCCCTGTTTTCCAGCCGCATGCCAAACTTCGCCATTTCCTCCGTCATCGCAGCGCCCCGGTCGCTTTCCTTGAAGCGAAGCCGCCGTGTGCCGGTCAGCCGGGCTCCGTGATGCAGCGCGGCCGCTGCGATCAGTGCCGGTGCCAGATCCGGACAGTCCGACACATCCAGCTCCGGCGTCCCCTCCCGGATCTTTCTCAGGTATCCGGAATACACCCGGTCCCCCTGCAGGCTGTCCGCCCGCAGGCCTGACAGCGTCACTTCCCCGCCCGCGTCATTCAGGATCTCCAGAAACGCAGCGTTCGAATAGTCACCCTCGACTGCTGTCTCCCCCGGCTGATATGTCTGCCCGCCGGGAATGCGGATCGTCTCCGGTCCGTCCCATGACACCGCAACGCCGAATTCACGCAGCGCCTGAACCGTCATATCCAGGTAGGACCGGCTTTCGGCCGGAGGCAGGATCCGGATCGTGCTGTCCTCCTCCGCCAGCGGAAGTGCAAACAGGAGCCCGGAAATAAACTGGCTGCTGATATTCCCGGGTATTTCAAAGTTTCCGGGCAGGAGTTCTCCTTCCAGGGTCACTCCGCCTCTTATGCGCTCCAGCCTGATTCCCTGTTCCCGGCAGATTTCCTCATATACGGACAGCGGCCGGCTCATCAGTTTTTCACTGCCCGTCAGCCGCTTTTCCGCTTTGCTCAGCAGCGCCGGAGGGATCATGAACCGCAGCGTACTGCCGCTCTCACGGCATCTGAGCTCCGTCTTCCCGGCTTTTCGCGGGTCGCGCCCGCGCACAGCCACATTTCCGTCCTCCATGGCCAGTTCCGCGCCCATCGCCCGCAGGCAGTCCATTGTTGCAAGTACGTCCTCCGAAGGATCCACGCCGCAGATAACGCTTTCCCCTTCCGCGAATCCGGCGCAGATCAGAAGCCGGTGCGCCATGGACTTCGAAGGCGGCGCTTTTATCGTTCCCCTTGCCGTTCCCGCCCGAATTTCAACCTTCATCTCTCAACTCAGCTTTCATCTCAACCCTGAATTTGCAGTTCTCAGTTTTTCCCTAAAAAGTCCATCGCCTCGAGATACCCGTTCGTACCGTGCCCCGCGATCGTCTTCACGCAGGCTGCCCGCACATAACTGATCTTCCGGAACTCCTCCCGGGCGTCCACATCCGAGATATGCACCTCCACCGCCGGAATCGCCACCGCTTTGATCGCGTCCGGAATGGCAACGCTGGTATGCGTGTATCCTCCGGGATTGATCACGATACCGTCCGTGTTTCCATAAGCCTGCTGAATCACGTCCACCAGATCTCCCTCGTGGTTGGACTGGTACAGTGCAACCTCCACACCCAGTTTTTCCGCGTGTTCCCGGATTTTCCGGCACAGGTCCTCATAGGTTTCCCGGCCGTAAATATCCGGTTCCCGGATTCCCAGCATGTTCAGGTTCGGTCCGTTGATGACCAGAATTTTCACGTGTTCCACCTGCTTTCAATGTCTTCCGCCGCCTCGGCCGCGGTACCGTGCACAGGAATTCTTTCGTCCGCCGTCGCTTCGTATACCGGCTTTCTCCGGCGGTACAGCGTTCTCATCTTCTCCCGGTTGTCAGCCAGCGGCCGGTCGTCCGTCGGAATCAGTTCTTCCTCCGCCCGGTCCAGCCAGAACAGCTTCCCGTTCCGCCGCAGCGCGTCGACGTTTTCCGCCCGGAGTACCGCCCCGCCGCCCGTGGAGATAATGATTCCCGTCTCTCCGGAGGCTTCCAGGACAGCCCGGGTTTCCATGTCACGGAAATACGGTTCCCCGAACTGACGGAATATCTCCGTAATTTCCATACCTGCCTTCTCCACGATCAGCCGGTCCGTATCAATCACCGGACGCCCGAGTTTGTCCCCCAGGATCGCGGAAACCGCGCTTTTGCCGCTCCCCGGCATACCGGTCAGTACGATGTTTTCCTTTCCCCGCGCCAGGTGTCGGAATATTATTTCCGTCTGTGCCGGATCATACTCCGTATCCCGGAAGATGCCGGCTGCCCGGACCCCCTGGGCAACGAGCATATACAATCCGCCTTCCGCCGGAATGCCCAGGCGCCGGGCTTCGGTTACCAGTTTCGTCCGCAGCGGATGGTAGATCGCGTCCGCCACGGCCCGGACGTGCGGAAAGTCCGCAAGCGATACCGGCGCTTCATCATCGTGGGGATACATGCCGCAGGGCGTCGTGTTGATGATCACTTCCGCGTCCGTGTGCTCCCGTCCGGCCGTCTCATAGGTTACGGCGCCTTCCCGTCCGCTGCGGCTGACCCGGATCACCGGATCCATTCCGAGCGTCCGGGCAGCGTATACCGCTGTTTTGCTCGTGCCGCCGGTGCCGAGGATCAGCGTTTTCTTCCCCGCCGGCACAGGGCAGACCCGCAGGATCAACCGCGTAAGCCCGTCGCAGTCCGTGTTGTCGCCGTACAGTTTCCCGTTCCGGTTTACAATCGTGTTTACCGCGCCGATTATCCGGGCGGTTTCACTGATCCCGTCCAGGTACGGCATCACAGCCTGCTTGTAGGGGATTGTCACATTGATGGCCCGAAATTCCTTCCGGCGCATAAACGCGTCCAGGTCCTCAGGTGCAATCTCCTTCAGCTCATACGGTTCTCCGGTCAGCTGTTCATGTATCGGAACCGAAAAACTGTGGCCCAGTTTTTCCCCGATCAGTCCATATTCCATATTCATCTCCGTCCGGCAGCTTCACCGTGCGCCGGCCACTGTCCCCCGGGTCTCCCGGCATATGAGACCTGATCCCTGTTTCAGGCAAGCCACTGTGTTCCGAACCGCTGCGCCAGCAGATCCGCCAGCACAATTGCCGTCACGCTGTCCACAACCGCCCTGGCCCGATGGACGATTGCCGGATCATGCCGTCCGCCGGCGATGATCATGGTTTCCCGGTTTTCCGCCAGGTTCACCGTCCGCTGCTCCTTCCGGATGGTGGGCGTCGGCTTTACCGCACAGCGGAATATAACCGGCATCCCGTTGGTGATTCCGCCGTTGATTCCGCCGTTTCGATTTGTGGATGTGGCAACTTTCCCGTCCTTCATCACAAAGGGATCATTCGCTTCGCTTCCCTTCATGTCCGCCAGGGCAAATCCGTCTCCGAATTCCACGCCTTTAACGGCGGGAACTGAAAACAGCGCGTGCGCCAGTTCGCTCTCCACCGTGTCAAACCAGGGTTCTCCGACGCCTGCCGGCAAGCCCAGCGCCATTGTTTCCAGTATGCCGCCCACGCTGTCGCCTTCCTCGGCAGCCCGGGTGATTGACTCCCGCATCGCGTCTCCCTTTTTTTCATCCAGCACGGCAAAGTCGGAAGCATTCAGCCTTTCCAGATCCGCTGCCGGGTTTTCGGAGAAAGCGGCGTCGTCAATTCCGGCACACCGGGCCACATGTGTCCCGATGAGAACGTTCTTCTTCCGCAGTGCGTCCAGCAGGATCGCCCCGGCAGCCGTCAGTGCGGCGGTAATCCGCCCGCTGAAGTGCCCGCCGCCCCGGTAATCCTCATGCCCGCTGTAACGGATATGCGCCGTATAATCCGCATGCCCCGGGCGGGCCGGGCCAAACGTATAATCCCTGCTCCGGACGTCGCTGTTCGGAATCAGGATCGCCAGCGGTGTTCCGGTTGTATTTCCCATGAATACGCCGCTTACAATCCGGAAAGGGTCCTGTTCCTGCCGGCCCGTGGAAATCGATCCTGCCGGGCGCCGCAACCGCAGCCGTTCCGCGATGAACGCCTCATCCACCGGAATCCCTGAAGGCAGTCCGTCCAGGACAGCGCCGATTTCCGGCCCGTGGCTTTCCCCGAACAGGGTGACTGTCAGACTGTTGCCGAATGTATTTTTCATGGCTGTTTCCTCCGTGATATATCATCCCGCCGTTCCGCCGAACATCGCTGTATACCGTTCTTTCAGTTCCTCCGGC
>JAEEGL015100161.1_pt1 | contig 28412 bp, 30 predicted proteins | sample 9134231 | NCBI WGS metagenome assembly JAEEGL01 (sample SAMN16246548, study PRJNA631951) | gut metagenome | biome: gut microbiome; feature: rumen; material: fiber-attached | host: Bos | place: Iran: Karaj | collected 2018-10
AGGCTGCTATAACTGTGGAAAGTAAAGAGGAGTTAGAAAAAGAACTCTCAACTCTCAACTCTCAACTCTCAACTTTAGGAGGACCTGTACTCCTTGAGGTGAAGGTGAAGAAAGGCAACCGTAAAGACCTTGGCAGACCGACAACCACTCCTATTCAGAACAAAGAAGCCCTGATGTCCTTCCTTGCGAAGTAACACTATGCAAAAGATAATAAACGGAATAGCAAACCTGCCTGCTATACTGAAAGAGGTGGGTTGCAAGAAATTGTTCTTGGTCATTGACTCTTCCTATCCTTTCTTGAATATTAAGGATGCGATAGAGGCATTGCCAGTTGAGGTGAAGGTGAAGTTTTCAGACTTTACGCCCAATCCTCTGTATGAACAGGTGTGTAATGGTATTGAACTGCTGAAATCATCCAATTGTGATACAATTCTTGCAGTGGGAGGCGGTAGTGCCATAGATGTGGCTAAGTGTATCAAGCTGGCTGTTTTAGCCAAAGAAGGTAATGCTGCCATTATTCCTCCTCTGGTTAGCACTCGTGTTGAATGTGATGGCACAAAACTTCCGTTTATTGCTATTCCCACAACTGCCGGTACTGGTAGCGAGTCAACTCATAATGCTGTGATGTATTATGAAGGAGCCAAGCAGACGGTTACCAATGATGGTGTGCTACCCGATTATGCTGTGTTGGAGCCTTCTGTTTTGAAGACACTTCCGCTGTATCAGAAGAAGTGCACCATGATGGATGCGCTTTGCCAGGGAATAGAATCTTGGTGGAGCGTCAACTCTACTGAAGAGAGCTATGAGTACAGTCGCAAAACGGTAGAACTCATCATGGCCAACTGGCGGAAGTACATCTTTGAGAATGATGATGAAGCTGCTGCACAGATTATGCTGGCTGCTAATTATGGTGGACGTGCCATCAATATTACTCAGACCACAGCTGCTCATGCCTTTAGTTACAAGATTACATCAATGTATAAACTCCCTCACGGTCATGCTGTTGCTGTTTGTCTACCGGAAATCTGGGACTATATGACCAACCACATGAACCGCGTGGTGGATACACGTGGACAGATGTACCTGGACAGAATCTTTACAGAGATTGCCAGAGCGATGGGGCCGGGAATGATTCGTATGGCCATAGCTAAATTCCGGCAGATGATGAAGGATATGCAGTTGGAGAATCCGATGTCCACCAACAAGGTGGAGGATATAAAAGTCCTTACCGGCTCTGTGAATCCAGTCAGATTAAAGAACAATCCTATTGCGTTGGACCAGGAAGCAATTATGGGATTATATGCATTGATTGTCAAGAACTAGAGCGATATTTTATATGAAGATAAGGGAAAGGTTAGATTACGTTTTAAAGCATATTACGTGGATTCAGTTGACGTTCAAACGGATGGCAAGCATCTTTTTCCGTTTTGTCGGACTGTTTGTCATGCGGGATGACCATCTTGTACTGATTAATTCATTCGTCGGAAAGAAGTACAACGACAGCCCCCGCATTCTGTTTGAGACAATGCGGGATGACCCACGGTTTGCCCAACTCAAGTTCGTGTGGGCCTTTGAGCATCCGGAGCAGTTTGATATCAAAGGGGCTGACACAATAAAGATAGATACTTGGAAGTATTTTGTGACAGCCCTGAAGGCAGGCATTTGGATCAGCTCGGTCAACATTGAACGCGGTCTTTTCTTCAAAAAGAAAGGGACCTTTTACATCAATACCTGGCACGGGGCTGGAACCAAGACCATCGGGAATGCTATTCCTCATCGCAAGTTCTATGACTACTCCAATGTGGATGTGATGCTGGTCCAGAGCAGTTTTGAGGAAGAAATCTTCCGCCGTGACTTTAATTGCAGGCCAGAGGCTTTCCGAAAGATTGGCTTCCCGCGCAATGATGAACTGTTCCACATCACAGACGAGGATACCAGGAAGTATCGCAAGCTTTTTGACATACCGGATGACAAGAAGGTGATTCTCTATGCGCCCACCTGGAGAGACAGTGACGATGGCGGTTTGTCGTACAGGGTTGAGCCACCTATGGATATGGACAAATGGCGAACCCGTCTGTCAGAAGACTACGTGATGCTATTCCGTATGCATCCGTTCACAACCATCTTCGATATGAAGTATGATGACTTTGCCAGGAACACATCGTCGTATGATAATCTGAATCATATCCTGGCCATCACCGATGTGCTCATTACGGACTATTCAACCATCATTTATGACAGTGCTGTCGCACATATTCCTTTTATCTGCTTCGGCTTTGATTATGAAAAATACCGGGAGCACCGTGGCTTCTATTTTGATTTGAACGAGCGCTATCCTGGCGGTGTCCTGCATACGGAAGATGAGGTGATGGATCGGATCGATGCCGTGATGAAGGGCGTGGACAAAGAAGAATATGAAGCGTTCCGGAACAAGTACGTTGAGGCTGGGGGCAATGCAACCGCACAGATTCTCGACGAGCTGGCAGCACATCTGAAACAGTAATCTTCACCGCTGAGTTATGTCCGTAAAGAAGAACATATTGATTGTTTCATCGGTGTTCCCTCCCGAGCCGGTTACGTCGGCAAACCTGAATTACGATCTGGCGGTTCGGCTTTCACAGAAACACCACGTCACCGTAATCCATCCTGAGCCTTCCCGCCCGGCCGGGAAACACTATTCAGAGGAAGATAAGGTGGTTGCTGGGGATTTCTCCGTTCTCTTGGCGCCAACATATACCCATCCAAAATCGGAATTGCTTGGCCGGATGAAAGAGAGCATCAGTTTTGGCCGTTTTTGCGCCCGGTATATTCGCAATCATAAAGCGAGGATTGATTTCGTTTACAACTGCTCTTGGCAACTCTTTGGCTATTTTTTGGTGGCCAAGGCCTGTGTCAAGTCCAAAATCCCATATATGATTCCTATTCAGGATGTCTATCCGGAAACCATTTTTACAGGGCACCATTATCCGAAGGTTGTAGAATCAATCGGCACAGCTTTGCTGTCCCCGATAGACCGGTATTATCTGAGGAACGCAACAGTAATCCGGACAATTTCCGAGGAGATGAAATCATACCTGCAGTCCACACGCAAACTAGCCCCCGAACAGTTCTTGGTGGTCAATAATTGGCAGGATGATGAGAATTATAACGGATTGGCAGCCAAGAAGGAAGAAGGAAAGAGAAAGACGTTTGTCTATGTGGGAAGCATCAATGCCCACTCCAATGTGGAATTGATTATCCGCTCATTCCTCAACGCTAAACTTGATGATGCGGAATTACTTGTATATGGAGGCGGGGCATATAAAGAAAAGTGTCAGGCGTTGGTGGCCAGTGCCAGAGCCGACAATGTCCACTTCTCGTATGTCGAAAGAAAGGAAGTCCCGAACACGCAGGCCCGGGCAGATGTCCTGGTTTTGGCTTTGCCCAAAGGAAACGGGACAATTTGCCTGCCGTCAAAATTGACATCATATATGCTCTCCGGACGGCCGGTTCTCGCAAGCGTGGATGAAGACAGTACCACGGCGGCGTACATCAATCAATCCGGCTCAGGTGTAGTCGTTGGCCCCGACAATCTGGAGGCACTCACCAGTGCCTTTATCCGGCTTTCGGAGATGACTTCGCAACAACTGGAAGAAATGGGCCGGAAAAGCCGCGCGTTCGCTTTGGGAAACCTTACGCGGGAAGTCAATCTGTCGCGCGTGGTTTCATCAGTGGAGGGCATTCTTCTACGAACAAATTAATAATGAATTATGCAGAAACTGTTATTTACAGGAGCCTCGGGTTTTTTAGGCCATAATGTCCGACCTATTCTGGAAAAGGCGTATGATGTCCATACCATAGGACTGACAGACGAGGATGATATCAAATTCAATCTGGCTAAAGAGGTTCCTCCCATCAACACTCATTATGATGTGGTGCTGCACGCTGCCGGCAAGGCCCATATGGTGCCCAAGACGGAGGAGGAGAAAAAAGTCTTCTATGATGTCAATTACCAGGGAACTGTCAATCTGTGTGCTGCGCTCGAAAAGGTAGGCGCTCCCAAATCGCTGGTTTTCATCAGTACTGTAGCCGTCTATGGCTGTGACACGGGAGAGTTGATAACGGAAGAGCACCCCAGGGATGGTATTACGCCTTATGCGGAGAGCAAGAAGATGGCGGAGGATTATCTGACCAAATGGTGTGAGGAGCACGGGGTGATTTTGGGCATCTTGCGCCCGTCTTTACTGGCCGGTCCCGGCGCTCCCGGGAACTTGGGGGCGATGGTGAAAGGAATCAAGAAAGGATTCTATGTTAACCTCGCCGGAGGTAAGGTTAAGAAAAGTATCATGATGGTACAAGACATCGCCACGCTGGTGGAACTGGTCAAGGACAAAGGCGGGGTCTATAATGTTTGTGATGATTACAATCCCACCTTCGGTGAGATTTCTGTATCCATTGCAAAGCAACTGGGTAAGCACAAGCCGTTCAATATGCCGTATTGGATGGCCTGGTGCCTGGCAAAGGTAGGAGACTTGATGGGCCATAAGGCACCGTTCAACTCCTATCGTCTGACTAAAATGACGGAGTCATTAACCTTTAGCAACGAGAAAGCAAAAAGGGAATTGGGCTGGAAGCCGCTGGATGTTTTGACAAATTATACCCTGTAATGAGAAAATTCTTGCTGTACATCGTGCTGTTATGTACAGTGTGCGGTGTGGTCCGGGCCCAGTTTACGGATAGTACATCCGGACTCTTGAGCATCCCTTCCGCGGATATGTATCCGGACGGTACTGTCCAGATTACAAATCTTTTCCTGAACCACCACAATCTCTGTCCTCCCAAGGACGGATGGCATGGCTGGGAATACAACACTTTCGCTTACGGTATTGGCATTACTCTCTGGAACCGGCTTGAAATCAATTATATCTGTACGCTATTCAATGGGAAGTGGTCAAAGAGTGGCGGTCAGCCGGAATGGTATATGAACCAGGACAGGCATTTTGCGGCTAAGGTTCTACTGTTGAAAGAGGGAGAGCTTTGGTCGTGGACGCCTTCCATTGCTGCCGGCCTCAGTGATCCGGTGACGGGCGCCAGTGGCGGCAACTACCTTCAGCCGGGAAAGATTTATGACGGTGGAAATGGTTACTTCAATCGGTTGTATCTGGCCGTAACGAAGCATTTCGACACAAATGCCGGTCGGGTAGGGGCCAGCCTGCTTTACCAGACCACTGTGCGTGGCGACTACATCGCTCCGGGCATCAGTATAGGCGTAGACTGGGCCCCGGTATGGTTGCAGAACGATGTGTTTTCTCCCCGATTTATCGCGGAGTATGATAGTAGATATATCAATATAGGTTTTATCGCCAATGTGTGGAAAAAGAGGTTCGAAGCTATGTTCGAACTGCAGAATTTCCGTTGGATTACGTTCGGGGCGCGATATCTCCTGAGACTCAAATCTTAAACTTAAAGTATTACTGATGAAACAATTGAAAGTCGTTGTATTTACGCAACAAGATCGTTTTTTTATTCCGGCTAACATCCTGAAGGCCTCCAAGGTTTGCGACATCATCGAGGTGGTCAACAACCAAAGCAAGCATTCCTTCGACAACAAGCGGAGCGACCTCATCAAATGGTTCGGCTTCTGGCAATGTGCCAAGATGGGCATTGTCCAGTGCTGGAAAGTTTTCGAAGGATGCCTGGATGTGGTTTCCGGGTATCGCTGGTTCGGTGGAAAGCGCTCAATAAAGCACGCCGCAAAGAAAATAGGATGCAAATATCAGGTGGTAAAGAATGTGAACAAGCCGGAGTTCGTGGAGTACATCCGTCAACTTAACCCGGACCTGATTATTTCGTACTCCGCTCCGCAGATTATCAAGCCGGAACTTCTGGGCGTTCCTAAATATGGCATCATCAATGTTCACGGAGCCCTGCTGCCCAATTACCGGGGCGCATTCCCGTCCTTTTGGTATCTCTACAATGATGAAAAGAGCGCCGGGGCCACCGTCCATAAGATGAGTGCCGCCATCGATGACGGCGATATCTGCCTACAGGCCCCAGTAGACATCTCTGAGTGCAAGACGATGTATCAGATTATGAATAAAACCAAAGAGTTGGGAGGAGAATTGATGGTCCAGACTATCCAGAAGATTGCTGATGGAACACTTGAAACCAAACCGAATCGCACTGACGAGGGTAGTTATTTCTCCTGGCCGACGGTCGAGCAGGCCCGGGATTTCAGAAAGAAAGGTAAACGATTGATATAGTTGAAAATGAAGTATCTCATAGTTGTAGCCCATCCCGATGACGAAGTTTTGGGGGCGGGCGCGTCCATCTATAAGTGGACAAAGCAGGGAGACACGGTTGACGTCTGTATAATGTGCACTGAGGCGAAAGCCCGCGCATTTCGCCCTGAAGACAAGGAGCTGGACGATGACACCCACGCTGCGCTGGCGTTCATCGGTGTGAATAAAGAATATGAGGGTAGTTTCCCGAATATTGAAATGAATACCGTCCCTCATCTCCAGTTGGTGCAACAGATCGAAAAGGCAATTCTCGACTCCCAGCCGGATATTGTGATTACGCATCATCCGGCAGACACCAACAACGACCATCTCCAGACATCAATGGCTTGCCAAGAAGCCATCCGTTTGGCGCAGCGACGCCCAGAGGTAAAGCCATTGAAGGAATTCTGGTATATGGAAGTACCTAGCTGCACAGAATGGGCGATCAATAATGCTATGAACCTGTTCCGCCCCAACTGTTATGTGGAAGTTGGAACTGATGGTGTTCAAGCAAAAGTAAAAGCTTTGTCGATGTATCGTGGGGTGATGCGGCCGTATCCGCATCCGAGGAGTGAGGAGTATATCACCGGGCTTGCTGCCTATCGTGGCAGCCAGTTCCAGCTTAACTACGCTGAAGCTTTTGAAATAGTGTTAAGGAAGTATTAGAATGTATAAATACGTCAAACGGTTACTGGATATTCTATGTGCTCTGTTGGGCATTATTGGGACGTCCCCGTTTTGGATTATTGCCATAGTAGGCATTTTGCTGTCGGACTGGGGACCGGTATTCTATACCTCAACGCGGATTGGCAAAGACAATAAGCCCTTCCGTATGTTCAAGTTTCGTTCCATGCGGGTGGATAAGGGGGCGAATGAGGCTTCTTTAAGACCGGACGAAGACCGTATCTTTGCCTTTGGAAAGTTCATCCGTAAGGTCAAAATTGACGAACTGCCCCAGTTGCTGAACATCCTCAACGGCACTATGTCGGTGATTGGGCCTCGGCCGGTTGCCAACGACCAGAAAGAACTGTTCCGGATCGGAAAGTGGAATGAAGCAGCCAAAGTGGCCGTAGGCCTTAGTGGCCCGGCTGCCCTTTATGATTTTATCTACGGCGACCAGATAACGGACCCCGGGGAGTATATGGAAAAGGTGTTTCCTACACGACGGGAACTGGAATATGTCTATGTGAAGAAGATGAGTTTTGGCTATGATGTCAAAATGGTAGTTTATACGGTGATTTGTATCTTCTATGCCCTACTGGGCAAGGAGTGCAAATGGATCCTGAATGAGTTAATCGAAAGTGCAAATGAAACTGATTGATGGAAAACTGATTTCAGCCTCGCTGAAAGAATCTCTTGCGGCGCAAGTAAAAACGTTCCCTGAGAAATACGGCCGTGTGCCGCATTTGGTGGTAGTCCGGGTGGGTGAAGACCCGGCCAGTGTGGTCTATGTACGTAACAAGGCCAAGGCCTGTGAGGCTTGCGGCATTAAGAATACGACGATTGTAAAAGACGAAAACATATCTGAAGAAGAGCTTTTAACCCTCATCAGGGAATTGAACGCCGATGATTTGGTTGACGGAATGTTGGTACAGTTGCCTTTGCCCAAACACATCAGTGAAGCAAAAGTGATTGAGACCATTGACAAGAACAAGGATGTGGACGGATTCCATCCGCTGAATGTAGCCGGGCTTTGGCAGAAGACGCCACACATGGAGCCTTGCACCCCTAAGGGTATTATGTATCTGTTGAAAGAGATGGGCATTGACCCCAAGGGCAAACGTGCCGTTGTCATCGGCCGTAGTAATATAGTCGGTCTTCCGGTGGCAAAGATGCTTCTGGACGCCAATGCCACTGTAACCCAGTGCCACACAAAGACGGTGGATATGCCTTCTATTACCCGGCAGGCAGAGATTCTGGTCGTTGCCGCAGGAAAAGCCAAGATGATTACCGGAGAGATGGTTTCTGAAGGTGTTGTAGTGATTGATGTAGGAATGGATCGTGATCCGGAAACCGGAAAGCTCTGTGGCGATGTCGATTTTGATTCTGTCGCGCCCAAAGCTGCCGCCATTACACCTGTCCCCGGGGGCGTCGGCCCGATGACCATTGCCTGCTTGATGCAGAATACGGTAGAATGTTTCGTGAATAAGATGGAACAATCTACCCTCTGACGATGATTAAGATGAAGACCCCGTATCCTTTGGTCTGGTTGGTTGTCCTCTTTACATTCAGTTGTAATATCCAGGCGGAAATCAATGAGATAGAGGATGATGTCAATTCTGCGTACGCTATTGTCCGAGCGCAGGAGAATGACCGTGTCGAACAGTTGTTAATGGATTACGCCCAGGGCTCTGAAGGAGCGGATTTGGCAGATAAAGGCCCGGATGCTTATGAGCGTTTGAATATCGCATTTATGACCGACAGTCATATCGATTTGGGGCCCGTTCCGAAGGAAAGTATCCGGAATGTGAAAGATGCGATAGATTTTTGCAACAACTCGGAAGTCCCTATATCTGCAATCATTCATGGGGGTGACCTCGTGACACAAATCAAATCGACGAAAAAGGAGCATATCGCCCACCTGAACGAGTATTTCAATATGGGATGGGAAGCGAAGATGCCCTTGTTGTATACCAAAGGCAATCATGACATCAACACGATTAATGTCTCTCCCTCGCAGATGCTTTCCGACAAAGATTGGAGTGATGTCTGGTACGACCGGGCGGAAAAAGAGTATGGCATTGTCAGGCATTTGCTCCCCAACGGGCAGAAGTCAGGATATTATTATTATGACTTGGAAAAATGGAAAGTACGAATCATTTCCGTCGATTGCTTTGACGTGGATTACACCAAAACCAATGCTCGGGGAGATATTATGTATTGGGGAGGAACGAGCAATTATATTGCTAATGAACAGTTCAACTGGGTCGCCAATACTGCATTGAATTTTGATGACAAAGCCGAAAAAGACTGGGGCGTGATTGTGTTCACGCACTTCTATCGTCCGTCCGACAAAGACGGGACAAGCATAGAGCCCATTTTTGAGTCTGTCTATAAGCGGTTTAATTCGATGCTGTTGGCTTTCAATAAACAGCAGCCTTATTCCGAATCATATCTCTTCCCGCAGAACCCTTTTTATAACCTGTCTGTCAATGCCGGATGGTCTCGCTACGCGCCTTTGGAAAGGAAACCATACTTGATATGTGTGCTTTCTGGCCATCAGCATACGGATATCTATATGAATTGGTGGGGGGCTGTTCATCTCGTTACGGCCAATCAATTCTGCGGCAAAGAATATTCGGATGAAAGAATTGAACGGACCCCCGGGACCAACAGTCAGAATCTGTTCGACATACTGAACATCGATCTGAAGAAAAGGAAACTGCGTGTGATTCGTTACGGGGCCAGCGCGAATCTGGAGAATAAAGGCGGGAACAGGTTTCTGCCTGACGGACAAAGTTTTTAGAATCGAATGATAACAAGAATCAATCAAGCCCTGTTGGACGCATTGACCGAACAGGCAAAAGCATCGCCGCGCCTTCGGATGAACCTGGATCTTCGAAACTCTCCGGAAGACCGGTCGCAGAGGATGTTAAACGCCATGGAACCGGGGACGGTCTTACCCATTCACCGGCACAAATATACGTCTGAAACCGTGGTGTGCCTTCGGGGGCACCTGCGAGAGGTTTTCTATGACGACCTTACCAGAATGGTCGATGAAGTGTTTGACCTTGGCCCTGGTCGGGAGTGTATAGCCCTAAACATCCCTGCTGGTCAGTGGCATACGGTCGAAGTGCTCGAAAGCGGCACAGTTATTTTGGAAGTAAAAGATGGGCCCTATCAACCGATAGGACCGGAAGATATTTTGAAATAATATGCGAATATTGGTAACAGGAGCGAAAGGCTTCGTAGGGAAGAACCTTTGCGCTCAACTTAAGAACATCAAAGATGGGAAGGCCCGTTGTTATGTAGACATAACCGTGGATTCTGTTTATGAATATGACCTTGACTCAACTCCTGAAGAGTTGGATGCGTGGTGTGCATCAGCAGACTTTGTGTTCAATTTGGCGGGAGTAAACAGGCCCAAAGATACAGCAGAGTTTATGTCTGGGAATTTCGGATTTGCGTCCATCTTACTGGATACACTCAAAAAGCATAGGAATACCTGCCCAGTAATGCTCTCCAGCTCGCAACAGGCCTCTCTGACCGGACGATTCGGCGACAGCGAATACGGCCGCAGCAAGAAAGCTGGGGAAGATCTCTTCTTGGAGTACGGAAAAGAGACTGGGGCGAAAGTGCTGGTGTACCGTTTCCCCAACCTGTTTGGCAAATGGTGCCGTCCGAACTACAACAGTGCGGTGGCCACGTTCTGCAATGCCGTGGCCAATGACCTGCCTTATACGGTCAATGACCCGTCGGTGGAGTTGGAGCTCTTGTATATTGATGATCTGGTGGACGAAATGATTGCCTGCCTGAAGGGCGAAGAACATCATTGTGAGTTTGAGGGACTGGATGTGATTCCTTCGGCATCGGGCCGCTATTGCTATGTGCCGGTGACGCATAAGATTACTCTTGGTGAGATTGTGGAATTGCTAAAGAGCTTTGCTGCGCAGCCGCAATCTCTGATGATTCCTGAAATACCTGCAGGTTCTTTTGCCAAGAAGCTCTACAGTACTTATCTCAGCTACCTGCCCTACGAGAAGACCGCCTTTCCTCTCAAGATGAATGTGGATGAGCGCGGCTCGTTCACTGAGATGATTCACACCATGAATGCCGGTCAGGTGAGCATCAACATCAGCAAACCCGGAATCACCAAAGGCCAGCACTGGCACAATACTAAGTTTGAGCAGTTCATTGTTGTCAAGGGGCATGGACTGATTCAACAACGGAATCTCAACGACCCCGAGGGTAAGGTCCTGGAGTGGGAAGTAAGCGGTGACAAGATAGAAGCCGTACACATGCTTCCGGGCTATACGCACAATATCATCAATCTTTCTGATACTGAAGATTTGGTAACTGTGATGTACTGTAACGAGGTGTTCAACCCGGAGAAACCGGATACATTTTTTGAACCTGTAGAAAACAAAGACTAAAGATATGGCACAATTCAAGAACAACGGAAAGCTCAAGCTTCTTATCATCGTCGGCACCCGCCCGGAGATCATTCGCCTGGCAGCAGTCATTAATAAATGTAGGGAATACTTTGATTGCCTTCTGGCACACACAGGCCAGAATTACGATTATAACCTCAACGGGGTGTTCTTTAAGGACCTCAAGCTGGCGGATCCTGATGTTTATATGGAGGCCGTGGGTGCTGACCTGGGCGAGACCATGGGTAACATCATCGCGAAGAGTTATCAACTGATGGTTGAGGTACAGCCTGACGCAGTCCTGGTTTTAGGAGACACAAACTCCTGCTTGTCAGTCATCGGCGCAAAGAGGTTGCATATACCCATCTTCCACATGGAGGCTGGCAACCGATGCAAGGATGAATGCCTGCCGGAGGAGACCAACCGCAGGATTGTGGATATTATCTCAGATGTGAATATGGCGTACAGCGAGCACGCCCGCCGCTACCTGGCTGACACAGGCCTGCCCAAGGAGCGCACTTATGTGACAGGCTCTCCGATGGCGGAGGTGCTGCATAATAACCTCGCAGAGATCGAGGCTTCTGATATTCATAAGCGTCTTGGGCTTGAGAAGGGTAAGTACATTCTGTTGTCGGCTCACCGAGAGGAGAACATCGACACAGAGAAGAACTTCCTTTCGCTGTTCAATGCGATTAATCAGATGGCTGAGAAGTACGATATGCCAATTCTCTATTCCTGCCACCCGCGCTCTCGTAAACGCCTGGAGGCATCCGGCTTTAAGTTGGATCCTCGCGTCATCCAGCACGAGCCCCTCGGCTTCCACGATTACAACTGCCTCCAGATGAACGCCTTTTGCGTGGTCTCTGACTCGGGCACGCTGCCCGAGGAGAGCAGCTTCTTCACCAGCATCGGGCACCCGTTCCCCGCCGTGTGCATCCGCACCAGCACCGAGCGCCCCGAGGCCCTGGACAAAGGCTGCTTTGTGCTCTCCGGCATTGATACTAAGGGATTGTTGCAGAGTGTGGACGTCGCGGTTTCTCTGATTCGTGACGGACTGCCGGGCATTCCCGTGCCGGACTACGTGGATGAGAATGTGAGTACCAAGGTTGTGCGTATCATCCAGAGCTATGTCGGCGTGGTGAATAAGATGGTGTGGAGGAAGTTTTAGAGAATTCAGCGCCTATTGAATGACTGACATTGAAAAGACATTCCTATCCCTGGTAAGGCTTGGAATCGGTACGACCTCCACGTACTTAGAAGAACTCGAATCCGTCATTGCCGGTAATGACCGGCAATCCGTCAACTGGCCAGCCATCCAAGCCCTTGCAGACAAGCAGGGGCTTTCAGCTGTAATTGTAGATGGCCTGGAAAAAATACCACAAGGGGAACTCCCTCCCAAAGAAGTGTTGCTGCAATGGGTCGGCACCGTACTTCAAGGATATGAATATCGGTACGAGCTGTATCGGCGAACCATAGCCGAAATGGCTGCCTTCTATAACTCCCACGGCTATAAAATGATGGTCCTGAAAGGCTATGCCTGTAGTCTGGACTGGCCCAAACCCGAACACCGGCCTGCTGGAGATATCGACATCTGGCAGTTTGAACGGCAAAAGGACGCCGATTCGCTCCTGACTACCGCAAAAGGCATCAAGGTTGACACATCCCATCATCACCACACCGTATTCCATTGGCGGGACTATATGGTGGAGAATCATTATGATTTCGTCAACGTCCATCATCATAAGTCAAACGTCAGGCTGGAAAGCATTTTCAAGAACCTGGGGCAAGATGATACCCATTTCGTTGAGGTCTGCGGGGAGAAAGTATATCTACCGTCGCCCAATCTTCACGCACTTTTTCTCCTCAAACACTCGATGACTCATTTCGCTGCCGGTGAAATGACCCTCCGTCAACTCCTCGATTGGGCCTTTTTCGCAAAGAATCATAGCAAGGAGATAGATTGGCTATGGTTACAATCCGTGCTCGACCAGTTCGGAATGAATCCGGCATATACCCTGTTCAACGCCATCTGTGTTGAGGATTTGGGCTTCGAAAGCAGCATTTTCCCAGTTTTCCAGTTCAATCCTGACTTGAAGGAACGGGTCTTGTCCGAGATCCTGTCCCCGGAGTTCGACGAGCCTACGCCTGCCGGTCTTCTCCGTCGAATCCCATACAAGTTCCGCCGCTGGAGAGCCAACGGATGGAAGCACCAGCTTTGCTACAACGAAAGTATGGCCAGCGCCTTCTGGAGCGGCCTCTGGAGCCACCTGATAAAACCTTCATCAATATGAGCAAACTCAGCACAATAGCAAGAGGACTCTGGCAATTTGTCTCCTTCCTTTTCTGGCCCCAGTGGGGCAGTAAATCCAAACAACCGCAAGAACACGAATATGGCCACCAATAAAGAACTCATTACACGGCTCCGCGAGTTCCTCGAATCCGAAGTCCGCTCCTGCTCCATGGACCCCGGCTGCATCACCCCGGAATATGTGTATCGTATGTGGGGTGGGGCGGTGAGTCTTGAAGAGATTGCAGAGGGATTGAAAACTATAAACAAAAGCCACTAACCTTTAAGTCCTATGGATAAAATTGTTGTCAACACGGATAAAATGAATCCGTCGGAAGAGTATGTCTGCTGGCTTGACATTATGGGTACCAAAAACTCTATGTCTGAGTCTTTTGAAAAGTCAGCCAATTTTATTCTTCGCTTTCATACTGCTGTTCTCAATGCTGAGATCCCCAAGAAAGTTAGAGTTTATCCGGTTATGGATGGCGTGTATGTCGTGGTGAAGAAGTTGGAGGATATGATGGCGTTTGTCAATCGGATAATGACCAGCCTGGCAGAGGTTTTCTTGTCCGAACCGAATAATCATCGCTTTATGGTGAAAGGGGCCCTCGCAAAAGGGACACTTCAGCATGGAAGTAAGATTTCAACGGAAGTATCCCCGGATATGGCTCCTAAAGTCGGTTATAAACAGCATCTTCTGTTTGGAATGCCGATGATTCAGGCCTTTAATTCTGAAAAGTGCGCTCCTCCTTTTGGAATATACATTCACGAGTCTGCAAGAACGGTAAAAGGTTTGCAAGGCCGGTATTACTTTTGGCATAGAGACGAGTCCGTTTCAGATAATGTTAATCTGCAAACACAATTAAAAGACGCACTTCTTGAGTTCTTGAAGTGGGAGAAAGAACGTCATTATTATTTTGAACTAGAGTCATCAAAATTTGCTGAATACGAAGAGCGGGTGAAAGAGTATTTTACTATGATTGAGGATTGGCCGGTGAAATAGTGATGGCCTTTCCTGTTTCTCTTTTATGACTATTTCCTTATGGGGAAGAACAAATATCCGGCGTTGGCTATGTGCTTCTTTAACCTGGTTTTGAGTGGGCAGAACTGTAACGGGTTGAAACTACAATCTGGTTTGGGCGCCAGTCCCTATGATGAAGGCATTGAGGACTTGACATTTCTAAGTCCAGATTTGCCTCCTGGCGTTAATATGGATAGTGTAAATCCGGATGAATGCAAGGTGTTGTTGCATGCTAAACGCGGGATGGTTGAAAATGAAAAGGTGTTAGGCCTTAAAGACCGGTACGCCGGCAGATGCCGAGAGGCTTATGAACTGTTGTTTAAAAAACAGCATTGTCCGGAAGAGAAGATGGAGGAGTTGGTGAAGGAAGGTTATTTTGCATCGAAGGAGCAATTGAAAGAGATATTGTATGGTGAACCATACGAGAAGACGAAGTTTCAAAAGACGCTTCAGAAACTGAAGAAAGACTTGGTGGGGTATTGAAGTGAGTTCAGTGTTAGAAATGGGGATTGAGATATTGAGGACGGCTCATCTGCGCGGTTAGCTAAAGAATCTAATGACCAAGGTTATAGGTGCTTGAAGCGGGGGAAAACGGTAACAACAGTGCAGCAAAGATGCCCAATCAGGTCGGGCATGACGGAGGAGCTATCGGCCCAAGCTAAGGCTTCTCCTCGGCTTAGGATGAATTATGATTTGCGTAACTCGGCGGCTGATGGGTCGCAGAGAATGCTGAATGCGTTGGAACCGGGGACTGTGTTGCCCATCCATCGGCACCATGACAGTTCAGAAACAGTAGTAATCGTACGAGGAAAGATTCAGTGGGTTTTCTATGACGAGAATGGTAATGAAACTGAACGGGTAGTTCTTGATGCAGATGGTGATCCAAGAATGCTGAATGTGGAGAAAGACAGATGGCATTCGCTGGTGTTCCTTGAGAGCGGATCCGTGCTTTACGAAAGTAAGGATGGACCATATCATCCGTTGGAGGAGGATGAGATAATGGTGAAGTAAAAAATGGGAAGTATGAAGAGCAAAAAGATTGTAGGTTTGGCAAAAGGAGTTTGGGCTTTTTGCTCTTATTTGTTTGTTCCTCAAAGGAGGCCAAAGGATAATTAACGGTAACAGTTACGGTTATGACTCAGGATGAAAGATGGTTAGCAAGATATATTGAGGTGAAGAACTTCATTCACGATAATCATCGAAATCCTTCCCGCCACAACCCCGAAGAACGATTCAAGTACTGCAACTGGCTCAAGCATAACAAAAAACTCCTCAACGCCGGCGAGATGAAAGAAGACAGAGTGCCCTTGTTCAAAAACCTGCTGGAGTTGGGGGAGAAGTATAGGCGTAAGAATCAGTATGAGTAACCTCGTCATTGCCGGTTTGACCGGCAATCTTGTCCGTGGTGATGAATAGGAATGTATGCTGCTTTTTGAAATATGAATGAACAAAAGATCCCAAGGCTTTTTTCAGTATTGTCGCTTACAGTAAAGGATGTTCCGACCAGTAATGGTGCGGAACAAATCTTTATGCGCGACTCATATAAGAAAAACCTAAAGGCGGGGACGTACTATTTCAATGCTTGGCATAAGGATAACTCGCCTTATGTTCGAGACTTTTTTGGAGAGAACATATCTATTCAGGCAATAGTGGGGAGGAATGGTAGTGGGAAATCTACCATTATAGATTTGCTCATCAAGACTATCAATAACTTAGCTTTCTGTCTGTATGGGAATGAACCAAAGGATAATGCTCTGCAGGAGCAGTTTCCACTGAGATATGTACGGGGGCTTTTTGTGGAGTTGAGATTCACAAAGGAGGATGTTGAGGGTGTCATTAAATGCTCGGACAGCTATCTTGAGTATCAGTATGGTGATGAGGATTATGAGTGGGATGTCCTTGATTTCAGGAAGAAGGAGCATGTGCTTTCCAAGGAGGAGAAGATAAAGATTGCAAGGACTTTCTTCTATTCTTTGGTAATCAATTACAGTATCCATTCTTTCAACGAGGAAGTGTATGAGAGGGATTATTGTTATGGCGGTGAAACAAACTATCCTTGGATAAAGGCTTTATTCCATAAGAATGACGGCTATCGCATCCCCCTTAACCTCAACCCGTACAGGAGCGAAGCGTCAATCAATATGATTCACGAGAATCAGTTGAATGACTCAAGGTTGCAAGCTATTCTCATTGCTTCAGAATCCAATCAACAGCAATTCCTGGAAGGCTATAGGCTATCCAGCATCGACTATTATTATAATCCAGATCACCTGCTCGGCCAGTTTTCGATAAACGATTTGCCTCCGGCTGTCCTTTCAGATGATAAGCTTCAGGATGCGGATATGCGACGTGCTGCGATTCTCAAGTGTTTTAAGGCGGCGCTGAAGTCCAGGAATTCGTATGCTTTTAGAATTCTTGAGCATTACGGGTACTGCTACGCCGGAGATGAAGGCGGAATGGAGGATGACTTAAGGGTCTATTGTTATCTGTATATAGTCTACAAGGTGCTGAATATCGTCGCAACTTATCCGTCGTACAGATTGACAATGTCCAAGGATTCTTCTTTACCTGAAGATTGGGAAAAATACATTATGAGGATGGCCTTTGCCGGCGAGGGAACTGTTATGAAAGGCCAGATCTGGGAGAAGATGGAAGAAGAAAAAGTTTTGGAGCGTCTTGTACAGGATAACTCTCATATCACCCTTAAGATTCGTCAAGTCCGAAACTTCCTGAAAAAGTATCATCCGGGTCCGATTGTAACTGATGCACTGACTAAGGATGGGCCTATTGATTATAAGACGTACTTCGCACATTTGGGGGTTAAGTATGATCTCCTATCCTTAGACATGCTTATGAGTTGGCTTCCTCCGGCGCTGTTTTCTCCAGATATACTTCTTGACAAGTATGTGCAAAAGGATGAAGAAAACGGCGGTAAGAGTTTTACAAAGCAAAATGACCGCCCTATACCCATCCGTTCATTGAGCTCAGGAGAGCTTCAGTATATCCATACCCTGAGCACAATTGTCTATCATGTCAATAATCTGCAATCGGTTAATAGCCCTGACCGGGAATCATACAATTGCGTCAACCTTATGATGGATGAAATTGAGATGTGTTTTCACCCTGATTACCAAAGAACGCTGGTCAACAAGCTGCTCTTCTCCATAACAAGCTTGGGCTTGAATAAGACCTGCGGCTTCAATATCATTTTGGCGACACATTCTCCCTTTATCCTCTCAGATATCCCGAAGTACAATGTACTTTACCTTAAAGATGGAGAATGTGTGAATGATGAAATTACCTTTTCTCCATTTGCAGCCAATGTCAACGATACGCTGAAGCAGAGCTTCTTTTTGGATAACGGATTCATCGGGGAGTTCGCAAAGAGGAAAATCAAATCTTTGTGCGATTATCTGGATGGTGAGAGTTCAGCTAAGAGGCTGGACAATAATGAGTTTGAATGGACTGACGAAACAGTCGAGCGCTTTATCGCTGAAATCGGTGATCCTTTGATGCGCGAAAGTCTTTATATGGCTTGGGCGAAAAAACGGTTCAGGAAAGATAGTTATGGAGAGTATCGTTGGCATAAGCAGAGATTAAAAGAAATAGAAGGTGATTCAGATAACCTTAACTGACAAGATATATTTGTGGATAAAGAATGACTATCCGGCTCTTCTCAAAAGGAAGAACCGGAGGGGTAATAGTATAGAGGATAAGCAAAAGAGCGGCCTACTTGACATAAAGAATGAGCTCTTCGGAAAGGTTATTGAAGTCGGAATTCGAGACAAGAAAAAACTGAATTGGGGAAAACGTTTGACATCACTTTATATAGATTACATAGACGCTATTCAAAAGAAGTTAAGTAATCTATATGTGTTGCGGCCAGGTGAGTTCAATGCTCAAATCAAAGAATTCGAGGAAATTATTCCGCGAGAGGAGATTAACCTGCCTATCCGTCTTGATGGGATTCCGGCCGGCTCTTTCGCAGACATGATTGTAGACGCGCTTTGTTACACGTCAATCAGGAATTCCGTTGCGCCGCGCTTTTTCAAAGCCCTCAACATCCGCTCTTGCGTGTATTGCAATGCCAATTATGCTATAACAGACGCAAATGGCAATGCATATTACGACCTGGATCACTGGAAGCCCAAAGCCCTATATCCCTACTTGAGTGCGTCTTTCTTTAATTTCCAACCATCCTGTCCCTCCTGCAACAGGAGAAAAAGCGACAAGGACAATGACATTAATAATGGGCAGGTGTTCTTTCATATCTGGGACGAGACAGGCACGCCCGCAGAGGCCATAAGATTTGAATTGTCCCAATTATCCCTTGTAAAGTATCTTGTTTTTCACGACGCGGAGGTTTTATCCGTCTCAATTCAAGATGCATCAGGGACCCGATACGGAAGAACCCTTTGCAAAACTGCAGAAAAGACATTCCATATCAACGGCCGTTACCATGAGCACAACGACTATTTGGAAGAAATAATTTGGAAGAGTCAAGTGTACAACCCGAGCGGCTTGAAGGCCCTGGAACAAGTCCTCGGCGAGACTCTCCCCAAATACGTGGACCCTTTGCGCTTCATACTTGGGAACTATATCGCCCCCGAAGACACGCACAAACGCCCTTTGTCCAAACTTACACAAGACATCGCCAAACAATTAGGCCTTATACCTTGATGCGAGATTCCACTCAAATAGAGCAATTGGCTGCCGCCCATATTATCGGACTATTCTCTTCTTGCAAGAGGATTTGCCCGCATATCAGTATTGGCGACAAGGAGCCGTTGTGGGATGGCTCTCTCTTTCTCTATGACTCGGAGGAGCATAACAATAACACGTTGCGCGGTCGTGTGTCGTGCCAAGTAAAAGGAAAGGATCTTTCTACGGAACCGGATAGGACTACATTCTATCTTACAAAAGAGGAACAGGCAAATTATCTTCGGGATGGAGGTGTGTTGTTTTTCGTTGTTCATATTGATAATCCGGCCAAGCCCTCATATTGGGCGAAACTGACACCATTGAGATTACGACAATGCTTGAAAGAGTTGGATGAGAGTGGTAATAAAGGGAAGTACGTAGACTTTTCTCGTTTGCCCCAGGAGTTGACAAGATGTGAGGCGGAGACGTTTGAGTTTTATCAGCATTGCCAGTTGCAGAAGGCTCCGCCTGTTGGTGCTGACCAGATAGCAAAACCGGGGAGTCGTTTTCGCATCTTTGGCGTTTATCAAAATGGTGTACATCCAATTGTCGCGCTGTCAAAAGGGTTCCACTATCTATACTCGTGTGATGAGAATGATAATGTTACCAATGTAGTTGGGGACGCTGAATACTCCTTTGAAATGACCCGGGAGATTGATGACCGCATCATCATAGGAGACAAAGAGTTCAAGGTGCCGGTCAAGGTCATTGTCGCAGACGGCGCTTCTCATTTGGAGGTTGGAGCTTTTATGAAGGTTGACCTCATTGCTCAAGAAGGGAAAGAGAGAAAGGTGTTTTATTCTGCGGACGAGATTAAGGGGGTGCGTCAACGGGCTTTGGCTCTTCAGGTTCTCCTTGCGTTGGATGAATCGTCCGAGTTCTCGTTCCCGGCTATTCCCGAGCCTATGTCGTGCGCGGCGGTGCAGATACCGGAAGAAAAGAAAGCATCCATACACAATGAACTGACAAATGTGCTGCGTGTAGTTATCCTGCTCGACAGACTACATATCACTTCTGATATCGATCTGGATTCATTGTCAAGGAAGGATATGGCGGAGCTCAACACCTTATATCAGGCCATCATGGATAACAAAACGGTTCATCCCAACCTCTCCGGCCATGATATTTGGATGACATATATCAACATCGGCAAACTGAAGGTGCTTGTATGGTTGATTAAAGCAGAGAATGGGTATCACGTTCGGGATTTCTTCGCTCCTTTCGATCAAGAGATTACTGCGTCTGATTCAGAATCTGGCGAAAGGTTTTCCATCAGCCGTTTCTCAACCCTGGGAGTCAAAGATTATATGTATGCCTCGAATATCGACTGGACACTCATTCCCTCCGACTTCAAAAGCATGCGCATAGATGTCCCGATAGTCTCACAACATGTGAATCAAGACCTTCTCAATCTCCTTACTGCCTACGATAAGGTTGGCCGTAAAGAAATCCTGGAAGCAGCTCTCCGCCTCTCCAACTGGCTTATGGACGTCGGCAAAGATACCTCAGAAGCTACCATTTACAGAATCAACAATCTGCAAACCCTCAAGCGCATGCGCCAATTATCAGAGGATGAATTGCAGGAAATCACCCGCTACGCAGAAGCCTCAGATGCCTCTTTGGAACTAAAATACTGCTGCGACCTCCTCCTCGACGATCAGCGCCGCGCCAAACTCCACTTCGCGGCTCTCCCCAAAGACAAGCAGGCCTTCTACAAGACCCTCCCCATCTCCCATTTCAAACAATGGTAACTGATGCGTAGTATGACCCAAGGCGAACTCTGGCTCACAAAATGGCAAGAAGCCATCGACTTCCTCCAGACCGACCACCGTATAACCCCTCCAAGTTCATCCCCGAAGAGCGCATCATCCGCAACTGGTGGAAGCACGACAAAAAGCACCTGAATACCGAAGAGATGAAGCCGGAACGGATGGCGTTGTTCAAACAGTTGCTGGAGATAGGGGAGAGAGGAATAAGCACGTGAACCAGTATCAATTGGCCCCTATTTTTTTCGTCACGGCGCCAGGTGGGAAATCCGAGTTGTGCCACTATCCCCGTTAGGGGATAGTGGCACAACTCGTTCCTGGGCAAAATTTGCGCAAAAAGCGCAAATAATAAAAATAGCCTTGCGTGGTAATTAAAACTATTTTGATTTCTTGCAATAATAATGTATCTTTGCCATATAAAATTAGGATGAGTGAATTATGGCAAATTGTCACAGCTTATTTCAGAAGTTCAACGATGAACTCACGATCTTGTCCAGTAAGAAAGACAAGATGATGACCTCCCGCGACAACCTGCGGAAGAAGATTAAGAACTATTTCTCGGAGCATCATCCAGATTATGCCCCATCCTTCTATATTCAGGGGTCCTATAAATTAGGTACGTGCATACGCACGAAGGACGACCTCTGCGATTTAGATGATGGCGTGTACTTCAAGTCCAATCCGGATGATGTGACCGGGGCTACGCTTCAAGGGTGGGTGCTGGACGCGGTCGATGGCACAACCGACGCATCGCCAAAGCACAAGAACAAATGCATCCGTGTGGACTACAAGGCTGGCTATAACATAGACTTGCCCGTCATGGTTTTCGATAATGAGGCTGACGAACATCCTCAACTGGCCGTTCGTGACGGGGATTTCCAGGAAGATGACCCCAAGGAGTTTGTGGATTACTACAAAGATCGCAAGACGCCTCAAAAGAATCGGATGGTCCGTTTCCTCAAGGCTTGGTGCGATAATGTCCGGGATTCTATGCCCAGCGGCCTGTCCATGACGGTAATGACGCTTAACCACTATCAGTACAATGACAAGGATGATGTAGCCCTGAAGTTCTTGCTCATTGAAATGGAGAACGCCCTCAAGAAAAGTTTTACTTGCATTATGCCAACCACGCCCGGTGATGACCTGTTTGTAGAGTATTCCGAGGAAAAGAAACAGAAGATTCTGGATAGGTTGCACGCTTTCGTGGAGGACGCCAAGGCGGCTGTAAATGAGCCCAATCAGTTGAAGGCTAGTAGGCTTTGGCGCAAGCATCTGGGAGATCGCTTTCCTCTGGGGGAGGACAAGGATGAAGACAATGCGGCTAAGGCCACTACCCTCCGTTCAGTTATTGGCACATCCACACCTTATTGGAAATAGCAGCGGTGGCCAGGAGTCTTTTTGAACAAAACATCCCTGCTGCAGTTGCGGCTTACCCCAATCTGCAAATCGTAGGCGAGCCGGGACGCCAGTATCTTCGTGGGATACTGGATGTCCCGGACGGAGCTGACGGTGTGGCATTTTCGTATCTGGTAGAAATCAAACCCGTTACTCGCTATCCCTACCGTTATCCCATCGCATATGAGGTTGGGGGAGATATTCCCGTCGGTGCAGACAATCACAAGTATTCCGATAATAGCCTTTGCCTGGGCGTAGAGGCGGAGGAGGTTATCCAATGCCATAAGGGGCTTGCCTTGGTAGAGTTCATTGAAAAAGTTTTGATCCCACATCTGGCAAACCAATACTATCGCCATCTTACAGGGGCATACCTGCAAGAATATGCTCACGGTTATGCCGGTGTTCGCCAGTTCTATGAGAAATTGCTGGGCACAACAGATAGGGCTGTCTGGGTGGCTTTATTTCATGCTGCATTCAGCAAGCATATTGAAAGGAACGACCCCTGCTGCTGCGGCAGCGGGCAAAAGTACAAGAGATGTCACGAACACGTTGTCCAGTCAATGCGGCTAATTGGAAAAGAACAAGTTGAGAAAGATTTTAAAGACTTGAAGATATTATGATGAAAAGAAGATTGTTTATTGGTTCCTCTGGTGAGCACGTTGGGATCTGCAATTTAATTAAAGAAGCCATTGATGCCTCCTGTGCCAACTGGTTGGATGTCGATATTTGGAAAGGGAGTGGAGTATTCGAATTGAATAGCGGCACACTTGAAGTACTGGCACGCGCTGCAAGAGAGTTTGACTACGGTGTGTTCATTGCTGCTAAAGATGATATGCTATTCACTCGGGGGCGCCACAAAAGAGTAACTCGAGATAACGTAATCTTTGAAGCGGGCCTTTTCATGGGAGGACTTGGACTGAATCGTACGTTTATCATCGCATCTTCAAAGGTGAAATTACCTAGTGATTTCAACGGCGCAACGGTTATTATGTACAATGGCAAGAATCCGGGAAAAGAGGATATAGAGAAACTGGTAAATGCCTTGAAGAGGACAAAAGAGCATTATCGAATGGATCATATGTTCTCCACGTCATTGGCGTATGGTTATTATGAGGGTTTTGTCAAACCAATTATGCGCGCTTTGTCCGAGGAAGGGGAGATGGAACTATCAATAGTTGTCCCGTATAATGTCTCTGAATTACATGATCGAATACAACGGCATAGGGCAAATACTGGAGCAACGGAAGTTAGGAAGAATGGTAGGCTCATTCATCTTGTACAGGACGAGGATTGTCAAAGCTATTGGGATATTCCCAGAAGTTTGAGAACGCTGGAAGGCCTGGTTGAATACAGCAAGCACAAGTCTGAATTCGGAAAAGACACAGACTGGAATATATGGATGGGACGGGAATTGAATAACTTTTGTGACGTCCTTAATACGCTTTTAGATGAAGAGAGACTTTTCGATGAAAAAGTTCATATTTCTAGATTATAATCCTAGTTTTTGCGTTTGACGTGCAAAATGCGAGAATAAAACTAGCCCTATTCTGTTTTTCTTTGTATTTTTGTAAGAGCAAATCATTTAATAAATCCTATGATACAAGAAATAAAAGCTCAAAACTTCAAGTCCTTCAAAGATGAAGTGCTATTTAGCTTTGAGGCTACGCGTGATATGACATTTGAAGATTACCAGGTCGTTGAGGTAGCTCCTGGCATGCGGCTTCTTCGTTTTGCCCTGGTGTATGGCGCCAACGCGTCGGGCAAATCCAACTTGCTGGAGATAATCGATTTCCTCCGAATGTTCTGGTTCAATAAGCCGGACGATATGGACGAATCAACAGGAACTATTCCGTTTAAGCTGGATCGTGAAACACCCAATCAACCCTCTCGTTTTGAGATAAAGTTTTATGTGGACGCCACACGCTACTGGTATGTCCTGGAGTTGGATGAACGCCGTGTTTATACTGAGAAGCTATATTTTTACAAATCCGTGCAACCTACGATGCTTTTTTCCAGGGAATGGAAGGATGGAAAGTCGGTAATTAGTATCAATGGCACCATCCTGAAGGTTAGCAAGGCTGCCCAGGAAGAGATATCACTGAGATGTCTACCAAATATGTCGTTCTTTGCGGCAAGGAACCAAGTAAACCTTGCTATCCCCGAAATCGATGCGGCAAAAGACTGGATGAGAGAAAAGATTCTGCCCAACATAACCCCAGATACGCAGATGTTTATGTACGCAAGCGAGCGTATGGCTAAAGATGCCAGACTGCGTGACTATATGTTGGACTTCGTTCATCGTGCGGATTTCAATATCACGGGGGTCAAGAGTGATATTATTAAAGAACAAATGTCACCAGAACTTGTCAATTACTTGATGGCTAACGAGAATATCCCTGCCGCAGAGAAGGAGAGATTGCTGAAGGACCAATCTTATGAGACCGTTGAGACTTCCTTTGAACATACCGTCCATAATGAGAGGGGAGAAGAGAAATATGTACTTCCTACTGAACTGCAATCCGACGGTACCCGGAGGACAATCGGCGTTGAAGCCGCAATATACAGCGCCATTGAAAAAGAAGCCTTCCTGCACATCGATGAGGTGGAGGCCTCTCTTCATCCCGAGCTGGTCGAATTCATCTTGCACCGGTTTCTTGCCACGAAGAATCGTTCCCAGTTGTTGGTAACGACCCATTATGACCCGCTGCTCAATACAATAGATGATCTCCTCCGCCGGGATTCTGTGTGGTTTACGGACAAGAAAGAGACCGGGGCTTCTATCGTTTATTCTCTGGTCGAATTCAAGGGCCTCAAGCGCATCGCCTCTCTCCAGAAGGCTTATCGTAATGGTCTCTTTGGCGCACTTCCCAATATCAAAGGATAGTCGCCATGGCAAGAAAGGTTAGTACCAGACAATCCAATGCTCCGATTCCGGTAGTCATAGGCGCCGGAATAACGGAGCAATGGTACTTCTATCATCTCCATGACATCCTCAATGTCCAGCTGCGTATCCGCCCCCGCTTCTTCGGCACCGAAGATATCCATCAGTTGGATAAGAAGATTGCTCAGGTCATCAACGAAGGCGTCACCGCAATATGCGTCTTCGATGCTGATACGGCCGAATTCGATGAAACCCAACGCCAAAAACTTGCTGCCCTTAAAGCCAAATACGCCGGCAAAAAGAACGTCATCCTCTGCGATAGCCTTCCCTCCATCGAATTCTGGTTCCTCATCCACTACCTCGACACCAACAGGCACTTCCCCAATGCCCACGCAGTCGAACGCGAACTCCGCAGCTTCATCACCCAGTACGAAAAGACAGAACCCTTTCTCAAAAACCGCAAATGGGTGGAAGACCTGGTCTCCGACGGCAAACTCGACACCGCCATCCTTCGCGCCAAACTCTACGAAACCGCTGGCGGCTCTTACTCAAACATTTACAAGGCAATAGAGGCAATAACACCTAATAAACAACAGGGAAAATGAGTATGAACGAATATATACAGTATAGCCAAAGGCAAGTTGACGAGATTAAGACCATAGGGCGACGCCGGGCGATAATTGTCGTTTTAGTTCTCGGTGTGGTATTTATTAGCTTATCCTATCTCTTTACAAATGGTTTCAAAGAATGGCCTTGTTCTACTTATGAGTGTCTCTCGATAGCCATTACTCTTGTCGCTTTACTTGTTGCTTTATTGGCCTTTATGTGGCAAAACGTTACTTTGAATGTCCAGATGTACGAATCAAAGCAAAGTATAAAAAGAGTCATTGAGTCGAACGAGCAGTTTCGGGGCCTACTTCAACAACTCTCAATGAAGGTGGAGCAAGATCAAATAGCTTTCAGGTTCAGTTCTTTTCTTTCGCGTAGGTCTTCCCTTGTGGTTGTGGAAAACAATAGAACGTATCAAGGTTGTGAGGTGTTTGAATATCTGTTTTTAACGTGCCCATATGAATATCACCACACTGAGTATAAAGGTCTTTTTGCGTTCTTAAAAGGCCCTGGTGACGGGGCATACACAAAGTCGGAATCCCTGCCAATCCTCACCCCATACTATAGTATGTTATTTGAGCTCCTAAGTTACATTGATTCGTGCTCTTTTATTACTCAGGATGTTAAAGTGGGTTATGCGAAAATGCTTAAATGCAGCCTGTCAGAGTTCGAAATTCTCATGCTGTATTATCATGGCCTGATGCCAGAAATGGAGATGGTTCCATTCCGTAAATTAATAGAGAAATATAGCTTACTGGAGGAAATCGATTTCACCTATCTGATAGCAGATAACAACTATTCTCATTATGAAGAATCTGCATTCGGCAAGAACGGAAAACGATATTCAGAGCAAAGGGAAAAAGAGATCGCTCAGTGGCCGTGCAATCAGCACAAATGATTAATCAGCATTCGCGGACCTGTATCAATAATAGAATGCCGATTGTTAGAGCTTCATATCGCCCAATACCAGAACGACTGTATCATTATACATGTGGAAATGCTGCGTTCAGCATTATTAGTGGAGGAAGTGATGACAAAATCTGCTTTTGGCTTAAAAACGCTAAAAGCAAAAATGATGCTGCAGAACTTAAGTTGGGAATGGCTTTAACGGAACAGCTTAAGCAATACATGCATGAGCATAACGATAGGACATCGTTAATCAATGAGGTCAAGATTGACCCTGAGTTGATATACGTGAACTCTTTTACTGAAACTAAAGCGATATCAGATTATATGCTAAAAGAATATGGAGCCTTTAGGTTGGAATTTGATTTCAAAAACTATCGTTGTAAGAATGATATCCACGAGTGCTCATATTTCGAAGACAATGATATTGATGAATTAGCGGCGTGTTATTGTGCAACATTCGATCGTTATTGGCCACTTTTCTCTGGTGAACAGAAGGATGTAGGTGCCCTGATGGAGTATTTAATAGAGGGTATGAGCGTAATCCGTTCAATACCTTTGTTGAAACATTTGGGGGAATGGGGAAAAGAAAACGAGTGGCGACATGTGCTACATCAACAACCTATGGATGATAGAATCTTTACACTTAAAGATGGTAGCCTAAGAATGAAGTTCTTCTATCCTGCGAACGCTTTGGTAGGCGTCACCTGTTTCGTGAATCATACGAATAAAAGTCAAGTATTGCCATACTATTACAAGATAAAGAATTGGATACAACGGCATAATTGGAAGACGGAAGTGAGGATTATTTATGAAAACTGAGAGCATATAACAGAATCACACAGTATTATCCATTACACTCTTATCTTTACTTGCCCATGTCTCGGAACATCCTTGAAATAAAGACTATCAAAATCGTTCCAGAAAAGGTCCAGACCTTAGCGGCGGCAAAGCGTCTTGCAAAACTGAAGGACTTTGATCTGAAGGAGGAGTATTTTGAGCCCGTCTATCATCCGCAGGATCTCGTTAAACACATCGCCTATTATGTGGAGGGTGGGACATACAATACCAATGTGCGGATTACTGACATCAAAGGAACGCTTCATCCAAGTTACTACGGCTTGAACTGGCTGCAGATGTTGATGAGCCTGGAACGGCACAAGAATGACTTCGATATAGATAAGGTCAAAGAAGCCATTCTCGATACCAAATGCTTCGAGCCCATCCAACTCGGCAAGTTCGGTTCTATCTACTTTATTGATGGCGGCGGGAACCACCGCGTATGCCAGGCCAAGTTCCTGGGACTAGAGACGGTGCCTTGTGAAGTAACAGAATTCGTTTTAGTAAAAGATATACAATGATGTCATTGCCGGCTTTGACCAGCAATCTTATTATTTGAAAGCTCCAAGCACTCATTTTTCTGTCGTTGTGCGAGCTCCTGTATTTATCCAGGGATTTGTGGTAAACACGGGATGAAAAGACTTGCGAAGTCATAG
>JAEEGL012031179.1_pt1 | contig 28410 bp, 22 predicted proteins | sample 9134231 | NCBI WGS metagenome assembly JAEEGL01 (sample SAMN16246548, study PRJNA631951) | gut metagenome | biome: gut microbiome; feature: rumen; material: fiber-attached | host: Bos | place: Iran: Karaj | collected 2018-10
ACGAAACGCAGGACTCAATTGAAGTAGCGACTGAAAAATTCTCCAGCTATTTGGATGAGTTGTTTGATTAGATTAATTTCACGTAAGTCGATGGATTATTAGCAACTATGTCACGGCAAATAGTTGCGGCAATAGTTGCGAAACGAATGCGGGAAGGGCTGAAACCCTTGAAAATAAAGAAAAGAGGTATACATTTATGAAACTGGGAATCGTGGGTTTGCCCAACGTGGGCAAGAGCACACTTTTTAATTCACTGACCAAGGCAGGCGCAGAATCGGCCAATTATCCGTTCTGTACCATAGACCCCAATATAGGTATAGTATCCGTCCCTGATGAGAGAGTGGACAAGCTTGGTGAACTCTATCATACCAAGAAGTGCACTCACGCGACCATAGAATTCGTGGATATCGCGGGACTTGTCAAGGGCGCATCTAAGGGTGAAGGACTGGGTAACCAGTTCCTTGCCAATATAAGAGAAGTTGATGCCATAGTACATGTAGTAAGATGTTTTGATGATACCAATGTCGTACATGTGGACGGGTCGGTGGATCCTGCAAGAGATATAGAGACCATCAACTTGGAGCTTATTTTTTCCGACATAGAGATATTGGACAGAAGGATCGCGAAGGTAGCCAAGCAGGCCAAGATGGATAAGACTGTCGCCAAGGAATACGAGCAGCTTGAGGCGATCAAGGCGCATCTGGAATCCGGCAAGATGGCACGTACATTTGAAGTTCCGGATGATGAGGACAAGGTCGCATGGTTTAATTCCTATAACCTCTTAACAGCCAAGCCTACGATATATGCGGCCAATGTCTCAGAGGACGACCTGGCTGATGACGGGGCGAACAATGAATATGTCAAGGCTGTACGCAAGCTGGCAGCGGATGAAGGCAGTGAGGTGTTTGTGATCTGTGCCCAGATAGAGCAGGAGATCGCAGAACTCGATGATGATGAGAAGGCAATGTTCTTAGAGGATCTCGGACTTAAGCAGTCGGGTCTTGATAAACTCATCGCTGCGAGCTATTCGTTGTTAGGCCTTATGAGCTTCTTAACAGCCGGCGAAGATGAATGCCGTGCATGGACGATCAAAAAGGGAACCAAGGCTCCTCAGGCAGCAGGCAAGATACATACGGATTTTGAGAGAGGATTCATCAAGGCGGAAGTTGTGAACTACAAGAACCTTCTTGAACTCGGAAGCCTTGCCGCAGCAAGGGATAAAGGACTTGTCGGCATGGAAGGCAAGGATTATGTTGTACAGGACGGAGACGTTATTCTGTTCAGATTTAATGTGTAGGTAAATATTAACAAATAATTAAGATAAACTTTGTGAAATATTAACAAAAGGCAAGAGCCAACCACAATATATAGTGGTTGGCTCTTTTGTTATGCCCAATATATTCCATCCACCGCCTGCAATGCCAGTAAAATCAAGGCTTTCCGCCCGGTGACACCCTAAATTTTCCTTGATTTGAGCCGAAAAACTTACTATAATGTGGTTAAAAGTGGTTGAAAGTGGTAAGAATGTGTCACAAAGTGGTAGATTTCATCTGAGAAGCAGGTAAAAAGCCATGTTCATGGGAGAATACAATCATACAATCGACCCCAAGGGCAGGGTGATAGTACCGGCCAAGTTCAGGGAAGCACTGGGTGAAGACTTCGTGGTAACGAAGGGTTTGGACGGATGCTTGTTCGTATATGACAAATCTGAATGGACCGCTTTCGAAGAAAAGTTAAAAACTCTCCCCATAACCAATAAAGATGCACGTAATTTCGTAAGGTTCTTCTTAGCAGGAGCCACTACAGTGGATGTGGACAAGCAGGGAAGAATACTTCTCCCGGCAGTGTTAAGAGAATTTGCGGATCTTTCCAAAGATGTGGTGCTCATCGGCGTAGCAAGCAGAGTCGAGATCTGGAGCAAAGAACGCTGGGATGGAACGGCAACATTTGATGATATGGAAGACATTGCCGAGCATATGGCGGAATTGGGACTTAGTATCTGATGAGTTTTGAACACAAACCGGTTCTTTTAAACGAAGTGATCGAAGGGCTTAACATACGGCCCGACGGAACATATATAGACGGAACGCTTGGCGGAGCGGGGCATTCTTCACAGATACTTGCAAGGCTGTCAGACAAAGGACGTTTGGTTGGGATAGACCAGGATGAAGAAGCTATAGAGGCGGCCACCGGGCGGATAGGCGATGATAAGCGGGTAAGCATAGTCAGAAGCAATTACAGTGAGATGCCCGCAGTTTTACAAGAGTTGGGAATAGATAAGGCAGACGGAATACTCCTTGACATCGGAGTATCATCACACCAGCTAGACACTGCCGACAGAGGGTTCTCCTATAAATCAGATGCGCCTCTGGACATGCGAATGGACCAGAGGCAACGCATCACAGCGGCAGACATAATAAACGGTTATGAAGAGAAGGAACTCTTCAGAGTCATAAGGGATTACGGCGAAGAGAAGTTCGCACAGAACATAGCCAAGCACATCGTACAGGCAAGAGCTGTTAAGCCGATCGAGACGACCTTTGAACTCAACGAGATCATAAAGATCTCAATACCGGCAAGGATGAGGCAGGACGGACACCCTTCCAAGAGAACCTTCCAGGCGATCAGGATCGAGTGCAACAGAGAACTGGAAGTCCTGAGGGATTCGATAGATGCGATGATCGATCTCCTTAATCCCGGCGGAAGACTTGCGATAATTACCTTCCATTCATTGGAAGACAGGATAGTCAAAAATGCATTTAAAACAGCCGAGAACCCGTGCATATGCCCGCCGAACTTTCCAAAGTGTGTATGCGGCAGGGTGAGCAAGGGCAGAACGGTAGGCAGGAAGCCGGTAACGGCAACAAATGAGGAACTTGAAGAGAACAGCAGAAGTAAGAGCGCTAAGTTAAGGATATTTGAAAGGAATGACTCATAAGCAGGGATGCTTGGAGGCAAGCGGCAGGGATGCCGAGAGGGATGAGATAAGTGAGCAGATACGAAGCAGGTAGGATGGACAATTACAGAATAACGGTCAATACCGGGAGACGCAGCTATTACGTAGAGGGAAGTACTGTACGTAAGGCTGCTCCCGACAGAGTAGAAGAACCCAGAGTAAGACGCGTCAATCACGCTGCAAGACGTAACCGTGACAGAGCCAGACACATGAATGCAGGCTATGTGCTCTTCCTGTCATTGGCGGTTTGCATTACGGCTATAACTCTGCTAGGATATATCAAAGCGCAGAGTAATCTGACGGTAAGTGCCAAGAGAGTAGCAAATCTTGAGAAGGAACTCAATGACTTAAGACTTACCAATGAGGAGAATCTTGATCGTATCAATGCTTCCGTTAACCTTGAGGATATCAAGCAGGTAGCGGTCAACGAGCTGGGTATGACATATGCAAAAGAAGGACAGGTAGTTGTTGTGGGAAGCGAGGGGAACGATTATGTGAGACAACTGCGTGAACTTCAATAGAGATATACAGTTATATGGACAGACAAGGTAACAGACCATTTAATAGGAAAATGCAGGAGAAGCTGGTAGTACTCTTTTTGTTGGTACTACTGGCTTTTGTCGGGTTAAGCATAAAACTTGTCACCATCACCCGCGATAACGGTGAGAGGTACAAGAAACAGGTTTTAAGCCAGCAGCAGTATGAAAGTACGATCATCCCCTTCAGAAGAGGGGATATTCTGGACTCTAAGGGTAATAAACTCGCGACCAGTGAGAAGGTATATAATCTCATAATCGACAGCAAGCAGATGCTCCGAGAGCCTGACTACCTGGACGCGACCATGAGCGCATTAAACACCTGTTTCCCGGGATTCCCCGAGGGTGAAGTCAGGGAATATATCGCTTCCAATCCTTCGAGCCAGTACTATGTAACGCTCAAGGGCCTGGAATATGAAGAGATATCGGATTTTATAGAGATGCAGAACAATAAGACGGAAAACCCGAATATTTCAGGTGTATGGTTTGAGGAAGAGTATAAGAGGGTCTATCCGAACAATACTCTTGCATGTGATGTCATAGGTTTTACAGGCAAGGATAATGTGGGTTCATACGGCCTCGAGCAGTATTACAATGACGTATTAAACGGTACCAACGGAAGAGAGTACGGATACTTAAGCGAGGGCGAGATGTTAGAGAGGACCGTAGTATCTGCGGTTGACGGATATAACATCGTGACGACCATCGACGGTAATATCCAGCAGATCGTAGAGAAGTATCTCTATGAGTTCAATGAGGAATACAAGAACAATGCACGTCCCGGCGGCAACGGAGCCAATAACGTGGGATGCATAATAATGGATGTCAATAACGGCGATATCCTGGCCATGGGAAGCTATCCCAATTATGACCTTAACAATCCCAGGGATAAATCAGCATTGCTAGGTTCGAGATATGTCAATGAAAAGGGCCTTATCGAGTACGAGGCCAACTGTCTGACCGAAGAGAATATAGACGAGCTTCTGACCGATGATGCCATCACATATCAGCAGCTCAACTACCTTTGGAAGAATTACTGCATCAGCAATACCTACGAGCCCGGATCAGTAGCCAAGCCTTTTACCGTGGCTGCGGGTCTTGAATCCGGCAAGATGACCGGTAACGAATACTATACCTGTAACGGTCAGCTACATGTGGGCGATCATGATATCAAATGTCATAACTATAAGGCCGGCGGTGACGGAACCCTGTCTGTTCAGGAAGCGGTCGAGAAATCCTGCAACGTGGCCCTGATGCTCATGGGCCGCCAGATTGGCAAGACCACCTTCCTTGAGTATCAGGAGAAGTTCAATTTCGGCCTTAAGACCAATATAGACCTCTACGGTGAATCAAGGACCAATACACTGGTGTTCACACAGAAGAACATGGGTGAGACCGAGCTTGCGACCTCGACGTTCGGACAGGGATACAATGTGACCATGATCCAGATGATCGCGGCGTATTCATCACTCATTAACGGCGGATACTATTATGAGCCCCATGTGGTCAAGAGGATAACGGCTCAGGACGGTTCTACAGTGCAGAATATAAGCCCCAGAGTACTTAAGCAGACGGTATCCGCTGCAACGAGTGCCAAGATAGTCCAGTACTGTAACGGCGTTGTTGCCAACGGTACAGGTAAAACCGCCCGTCCTGCAGGTTACGCCATAGGCGGTAAGACGGGAACGGCCGAGACGATCCCCAGAGATAAGCGCAATTATGTCGTATCTTTCATGGGTTACGCCCCTGCTGACAATCCGCAGATCGCGATATATGTTGTGGTTGACAGACCCAACGTAGTCTTCCAGGATGATGCCAAATATGCCACAAGGATAGTGCGCAACATCCTTACGGAAGTATTACCCTACATGAACATATATATGACTGAAGAGCTGTCCGATAAAGAGAGAGAAGAACTGGACAACTTAGAGATCGCCATCAAGAACCCTGCTGACGAAGAACTTGATGAAAACGGTGAAGAGGGTGAAGGCGAAGGAGAAGAGGAAGTATTTGATGCACAGGGCGGAGATATAACTTCGTCTACCCCGGTTTCAGAAGAAGAGATGCAGTCAGATGATGCGCTGACGGCGCCGCTTACAGGTACCGTGCTCAATACCGAGACAGGTGCACCCATAGTGGAGGAAGAGGAAGATGTCCCGAATTAAGCTTAGCAAGCCCAAGGGCTACATCGATTACAGTTTAATATTCATAGTACTCCTGCTACTCGGCTTCGGACTGATCATGGTCTATTCCACCAGTTCATACACGGCTTCCATGACGCAGAGTACTAACAATAATCCGGCGTATTATCTTAATAAGCAGGCTTTTGCGACTGTCTTCGGGCTTGTCGCAATGGCTGTGGTCGCATTTCTTCCCTATCACATGTGGGAGAGATTTGCCGGGGCGGCTTACGTTGTATCCGTTGTACTTATCCTGCTGGTGCTGACACCCTTGGGAATGAAGATCAACGGTGTGCGAAGATGGCTTAACCTCGGTGTTTCCGTGCAGCCTGCAGAGATAGCCAAACTTGCGATGATTCTGTTCCTGGCCACCCTTGTATGTCGTTTGGGTAATAAGATCCGAACCAGGAACGGTTTCCTTCTGGTGCTTTTCTCGCCCGCGCCCATATGTCTTATGGTGTGGCTTATAACAGATAACTTAAGTTCTGCGATAATCATATTCATGATAGGATTCCTGATGCTGTTCGTGGCAAGTCCCGAGTACAGGAGATTTATCCTGATAACCCTGGGTATCCTTGCCGTTGCGGCACTTGTTGTATTCCTGGTACTCCATATGCCCGATTCCGGCGTGTTCGGGTTCAGAGGACAGAGGATCAGGACATGGATAGACCCGGAGGCCTATGCATCAGGTTCAGGCTTCCAGACACTTCAGGCTCTGTATGCCATCGGATCAGGCGGAGTCTTCGGTAAGGGTATCGGTCAGAGTACACAGAAGCTCGGATTCGTTCCCGAGGCCCAGAATGACATGATCTTCTCGATCATCTGTGAAGAGCTGGGGCTTTTCGGAGGGATCTGCATCATCATGCTATTCCTTCTTCTGTTGTGGCGAATAATGTTCATAGCCAGCAATGCTCCCGATGAGTTCGGCGGCCTCTTGGTTATGGGTGTTATGGGTCATATAGCCATACAGGTAATCCTGAACGTGGCGGTGGTAACGAACGTGATCCCCAATACAGGTATCTCGCTTCCGTTTATCAGTTACGGCGGATCATCCGTCATGTTCCTGTTGATAGAGATCGGTCTGGTATTCTCGGTGGCCCGTTCCATAGAGATCGCGGAGGATTAGTCCTATGAGCGGTAAAAAGACGGGCTCTGCAAATAAGAAGAAGCCAAGTCAGGCTCCCAAGTCCGGAGCGAACACCAAGAAAAAAAAGAAAGCTAATGAACCCAAACAGGCTAAGCAGGTCAAAAGTGCCTCTAAGCCTGTTAAGAACGCGCCCAAGAAGACTCAGAAAAAGGGAAAGCCCGTAAAAGCTGCCAAGCCCGAGGTTAAGGAGATCAAATCCGAGACTCTGAGGGCATATGAGAGACAGAAAAAGTTAGAAGATACCATGCCTCTTGGCAGTACGATAAGCCAGTTAACATCTGATCTCCCGATCCTAGGAAACAGCCTTGATGCACCTGACAGACGTCCGTGGAAGAAACTGAATCTGCCCAAACTAAAGCTTGATGTTACGGGTAAGCGTCTGCTCATAGGGATCGGTGCGACCCTTATAATACTGGCGATCGCCGTTGTTACAGTCATCCGTGTTTTTACGATAGAGACGGTGACGATCGAGGGTAATACCCACTATACCAACGAAGAGATCTACGATATGGTCATGGGCGACAGGCTCGGACGTAATTCCCTGTATCTGTCGATGAAATACAAGAATAAGGATATAGAGGGCATTCCCTTTATCCAAACGATGAACGTGGATATCGTTAATCCCAAGACTATCAAGATCACTGTCTATGAGAAGGCAATGGCGGGATTTGTGGAATATATGGGAAGGTACTTCTACTTCGATAAGGACGGAACCGTAGTCGAATCATCGGATGTGCGTACCACCGGTATTCCGCAGGTAATGGGGCTTAAGTTTGACCATGTGATCCTATATGAGAAGCTTCCGGTGGAGAGTGATGAGATATTCAAGCAGATCCTTGAGATCACGCAGCTTCTGGCTAAATATGATGTCGAGATGGATAAGATATACTTCGATGCCAACTACAATATGACGCTGTATTTCAACGATGCCAGGATAAAAGTCGGTGATTTCTCGAATATAGACGAAAAGATCATAAGACTTAAGGATATCCTGCCGGAACTTAAGGACAAGAAAGGAGTGCTCCGCCTGGACAATTACAACGGCAGTGACAGTATCCTCACATTTGAGGTAGACAAGTGATAAAGCGGTAGGGTTACATAAGTTGAAAACAGGGACTTTTTGCCAAGTTTGTTAAAAAAACATGTTGCGAAAACGTAAAAAAAATAATATTATATACAATGTGTATGAATGCAAAGACGGTATATGGGAGTATGCCGTTTGATATAGGAGGAGGACAGTCCTTTGCTTGAGATAAGAAACAGCGAGGCAGTGAGCGGAGCTAAGATATTGGTTGTTGGTGTCGGGGGCGCCGGCAATAACGCTGTCAACAGAATGATTGAAGAAGAGATCACAGGTGTGGATTTCATGGGTGTTAACACTGATAAACAGTGGTTATCCAATTGTAAAGCGACCACCCTGCAGATCGGTGAGAAATTGACCAAAGGACTCGGTGCAGGAGCCAGACCTGAAGTTGGAGAGAAGGCAGCTGAGGAGAGTTATGACGAACTTCAGCAGGCCATCAGATCATATAACATGGTATTTGTCACCTGTGGTATGGGTGGCGGAACAGGTACGGGAGCAGCTCCCGTTATAGCTAAGATCGCTAAGGATATGGGTATCCTCACCGTAGGTGTTGTTACCAAGCCTTTCCATTTCGAAGCTAAGACCAGAATGAACAATGCCATAGGCGGTATTGAGAAGCTTAAGGAGAACGTGGATACACTTATCGTTATCCCCAACCAGAAGATCCTTGATATCGTGGACAGACGTACTACGATGCCTGAGGCATTTAAGAGAGCGGATGAGGTATTACAGCAGGCCGTAAGAGGTATCACGGACCTTATCAATGTACCTTCTCTTATCAACCTTGACTTTGCTGATATCCAGACTGTTATGAGAGGAAAGGGTGTTGCTCATATCGGTATCGGTGTTGGTAAGGGCGATGACAAGGCTAAGGAAGCTATCGTGGCAGCCGTTGAGTCTCCGCTTCTTGAGACTACCATTAAGGGCGCTACAGATGTTATCATGAACATTACCGGAGATATCAGCGTATTTGATGCGGATGACGCAGCAAGCTATGTTGAAGAGATCACCGGTGAAGATATCAACCTTATATTCGGAGCCATGTATGATGAGTCAGAGCCTGACAGCTGTAAGATAACAGTTATCGCTACAGGACTTGACGAGGTTAAGACCAATGTGACACTGGGTAACCGTGCAGGCCTTACATCCCGTCCTTCAATGGCAGCAAGACCGGGTATCGCTCCCGGGGCACCGGTAGCAAGACCTGCTGCAACAGCAGAGGGCGTTACACCGGGTGTCAGACCTTCAGTGAGCAGCCTTAATGCTGCAGGAGCACAGAAGGCTACGCAGGCAGGAGCAGCAGTTCCTCATGCACCTCGTAACTTCGGACAGAAGCCTACGGACATCAAGAGCAAGATAGAGGAGAATCAGCTCCAGATACCTTCGTTCTTAATGAAGAAATAAGATAGTTTAATAAGAGCTTATGAGGGTGTTTGTGCATTGCACGGACACTCTCTTTTTGTTAGAATAAAAGTACTATATGTTTTGTATACAGAGTATACAGAACTTAGCAATGGAGGGTTACTTTATGAGATTATCGCTTAAAGAAAAAGCGGCTTACGGTGTCGGTGCAGTCGGCAAGGATATGGTATATATGCTGTCTGCAAGTTATGTATTATATTACTATCAGGACCTTTTGGGTGTAAGCGCCATAGCCATGGGCGTGATACTGTTGGTGGCAAGGATATTCGATGCTTTCAACGATCCGATCATGGGTATAGTAGTGGCCAAGACAAGGACCAAGTGGGGCAAATTCCGTCCCTGGCTCATGATAGGCACGATCACCAATGCCGTTGTATTGTTCCTTATGTTCGCGGCGCCGCCTAAGGCAGGTGCTGAAGGGTTGGTAGCCTATGCTGCTATATTCTATATCCTGTGGGGCGTAACCTACACGATGATGGATATACCGTACTGGTCTATGATACCTGCATTTACGGAAGGCGGTAAGGAGAGAGAAGGACTTACCACTCTGGCACGTTCGTGTGCGGGTGTAGGCTCGGCTCTTGTAACGATATTTACGATGATCGCAGTCCATGCAATAGGCGGCAACAATGAGATCGTGGGCTTTAAGTATTTCTCGCTTATCATCGCCATTCTTTTTGTAGTGTTCATCACCATCACCTGTGTCTTTATAAAAGAGAAGGCGACTGTTGATATGCAGACCGCATCGGTAGGACAGATGTTCAAGGCCTTAGTTCAGAATGATCAGGCCATGGCGATAGTGATCGCGATAGTCCTTATCAACTGTTCTATATACATCACTTCCAATCTCGTTATCTATTTCTTTAAATATGATTTCGGCGGAACGGAGTGGTTTAACAGCTACACACTCTTTAATATGTTCGGCGGCGGTATCCAGATTCTTTCTATGATGATCTTCTATCCGCTGCTTCGTAAGTTTGCTTCCAACATCAAGGTGTTCTATATATGTCTCGGCAGCGCTATCATCGGATATGCAGTTCTTCTTGGTATCGCATTCACTCCGATGTCCAATGTGTTCATTCTCTTCATACCGGGATTCTTTATCTTCGCAGCCAACGGTGTGCTTCAGGTGTTGACGACCATATTCTTAGCCAATACCGTAGAGTATGGCGAACTTAAGAACGGCAGACGTGATGAGTCTGTTATATTCTCAATGCAGACCTTCGTGGTTAAGCTTGCGAGCGGTATAGCTGCATTTATCGCATCTCTTTGTCTGTCGATCTTCAGTCTCGCAAGCGGGACAGAGGTATCCGAGGCCGACAAGGCGATCGACTTCTCGCTTCAGGTACCGCAGAGTTCACAGGTCGGACTTCGTATGACGATGACTGTCATCCCTATAGCGGGTCTGATCATAGCGATCATATGGTTTAGCAAGAAATACATCCTGACAGATGAGAAGGTGGCAGAGATAAGCGCCAAGATCAAGGGTCAGGCTTAAGTGATATTGGAGAATGATATGAGACAATACATTTGTGATAAATGGCAGTTTGTTAAGGAGTTTGATAAGGCCTTACTTGCTGCAGATTATAAAGGTGAGGCGACTACTGTACGTATCCCTCATACCGTAGTGGAGACTCCGTACAATTATTTTGACGAGAGCATCTATCAGATGGTCAGCGGATACAGGCGTATCCTCAATATCGATGCGAAGTATAAGGGCAAGGTTATTTTGCTCACATTTGATGCCGTGGGACATGATGCCACAGTTTATCTTAACGGAGAAGAGATCGGTGTTCATCATACCGGCTATACTGCTTTTACCATCGATATATCGGATAAGGTACGCTTCGGTGAGGATAACGTACTGGCTGTTAAGGTAGACAGCAGAGAGAGTCTTAACACTCCTCCGTTCGGATTCGTCATCGACTATATGACCTACGGCGGCATATACAGAGATGTCTATATCGATATCAAGGAACCGGCATATATCTCGGATATATATGTACACCCTGAGCTGACATTCTCGGGCAGACATGTGACGGCCAAGGTCGTATCTGATATCGAAGTAAGACAGAAGGATATAGAACTTTTAGATGGTTCCGTGAAGATCCGCCAGATCCTTAAGGATAAGAAGACGGATGAAGAGACCGTTCTGGGTGAAGTGGCCCTTAATGAGGGTAAGACGATAACCTTTGATGCCGGAGATATAGAACTCTGGAGTCCTGATGGTCCTTATATGTATGAGGTCATAACGATACTTGAAGTTGACGGCAAAGAAAGTGACAGGACTGTCACATCTACCGCTTTCAGATCGGTTGAATTTAAGAAGGACGGCTTCTATCTCAATAACAGAAAATTCCTGATCCGCGGTCTTAACAGGCATCAGTGCTTCCCTTATGTTGGATATGCGATGCCTAAGTCAATGCAGGTCATGGATGCAAAAGTGCTTAAATATGAACTGGGACTCAATGCGGTGAGGACATCTCACTATCCCAATTCGCATTACTTCTTGGATGCCTGTGATGAGATAGGACTCTTAGTCTTTACCGAGATGCCCGGGTGGCAGCATATAGGCGATGAAGCCTGGAAGGCTCAGGCAGTTGAGAACATCCGTGAGATGGTGACTCAGTACCGTAATCACCCGTCTATAATGCTCTGGGGCGTCAGGATCAATGAGTCTCAGGATGATGATGAACTTTATACCAAGACCAATAAGCTTGCTCATGAGTTAGACCCTTACCGTCAGACAGGCGGTGTACGTTTCATTAAGAAGAGCCATTTACTTGAGGATGTATATACATTCAATGACTTCTCACATGACGGTACCACTCCGGGATGCCAGCATAAAAAAGACGTGACTCCGGATGTGAATAAGGCCTACTTTGTATCCGAATACAACGGACACATGTATCCGACCAAGGCCTTCGATGATGAAGAGCACAGGCTTGAGCACGCGCTCCGTCATGCACGCGTTATCAATGCGATCGCAGGTGAAGAAGGTGTGGCAGGTTCGTTTGGTTGGGTGATGGCTGACTATAATACTCACAGGGACTTCGGTTCCGGAGACCGTATATGCTACCACGGAGTCCTGGATATGTACCGCAATCCCAAGCAGGCAGCTTACGTATATAAGAGCCAGCAGGATGAAGAGCCGGTACTTGAGGTCAGCTCATCCATGGATATAGGAGAGCATCCCGCAGGCAATAACGGCAAGATATATATATACTCCAATGCAGAGAGCGTTAAGATGTATAAGAACGGGAAGCTCCTTAAGGAATACTCCCGCAATGACTCGGAATTTAAGAATCTTATGTCGGGTCCTATAAGGGTTGATGATTTCGTGGGTAATGCCGTACATGAATCCGGGATGTATTCGCCTAAGCAGGCAGATCTGGTTAAGTACGGATTAAATGCTAATAACGTATATGGAATGAACAACCTGCCTCTTAAGGCCAAGTGGGCATTCCTTAAGGCCGTAGTATTCTACCATATGTCATTCGGAGATATGGCTGATGCTTATGGCAAGTTCATCGGCGACTGGGGCGGTGAGGCTACGGTATATAAATTCGAGGCCATCAAGAATGGCAAGGTGGTCAAGACTCTGACTAAGGGTATAACTGAGGAAGTCCATATCTCGGCTGTAGCGGATCATACAGAACTTAAGGAAGACCATACCTATGATGTGGCAGCCATCCGTATTCAGGCCCACGATCAGAACGGCAATATCGCCTCATACTATCAGGAGCCGATTAAGATAGTGACTGAGGGTCCGATTGAGCTCATTGGCCCCGAGACTACGGTCCTTCGTGGCGGAATGGGCGGAACATATGTGAAGACAACAGGAACAGACTGTACCATAGAAGTGGTTCCTGAAGGCCTTGGAATTCTGCACATACGTGCAAAATAATTAAAATATGAATGATATATGATACATTTATGCATGGTCTGCTTCGGATGAGATCCTCAGGAAAAAACTACCAAAACAGACCTGCAGAAATTGTGCAAAATGCCGAAATAGTAAATATTTCGGCATTTTTGATATTTTTAGTAAGTAAAAATGACATTTTTGGTAACTATACTTATAGAAGTATGTGTATATTCATATATAGGGCGAGTTTATTAGTGCGCAAATGATCGCATTTAATCAAAATGATCACGACATAGGAGGGAGATATGCGAAGATCAATGAAACCGGGAACATTAAGAACTGTTAAAGTATCACTGTCGGTAGTATCATCGGCGGTACTGGCACTGTCTGCGCCGTTAATGGCATATGCCTATAATATCGAATATGGGAATATCACGATCACGGCTACTGATGATAATTCACATAGGGTTGAATACACTGACGATGGTGGAACAGCTCGTACTGAAAATGATGATCCCAACCCTGTTGTCACCGGTACGTCAGATCAGTTTACAGTTACCCTTAATGCCGATAACGGAGATGTTAATGTTACTTTTGACAATCTAACAGTTGATGCAAGTAATCTCAATAAAGAGGCTGTAAATGTGACTGGTTCGCATGATGTTACAATCGAACTGGACAGGACGAACAGTCTGACAGCCGCAAGGCTACATGCCGGCCTTGAGGATAACCTCTCCGGTACGCTTACGATTAAAGACGCGAATAATAATGGATCACTTATTGCGACCAGTGTAGGGGATAGAGGAGCCGGTATTGGTGGTGGGGTTAATTGTGATGGAAGTGATATCATCATCACCGGTGGAAACATAACCGCGATCGGTGGGGATACTGGAGCTGGTATCGGTGGAGGCGACGGTGGAAGCGGAAGTAATATCACCATCATCGGCGGAACAGTTACTGCAATCGGCGGAGATTGCTCAGCTGGTATCGGTGGAGGGGACGGTGGAAGCGGAAGTAATATCACCATCACCGGCGGAACCGTATTTGCTATCGGCGGAATTAGTGGTGCGGGCATCGGTGGTGGATTAAATGGGCTTGGAAGTAACATTACGATAACTGGGTCAGCCAATGTATCAGTGGCAGGTGGTAGTGCTGATGCTCAATCGGATAGATATCCCGCCGGTACGGCTATAGGTAACGGGGCTACATATTTTAATGATGTATCGGGAGGTGATGAAGGAACACCGGTTGATCCTGATACAACCGGTCTCTATACAACGGGAATAATAAAGATGTATGCTCCCGGAGTAGCGGTACAACAGATTAAGAATAGAACAGTGGATCCGGTAGGGGAGCCTATAGTAGGTACAGTCCCCGCTCCCGAACCTGAACATGTCGATCCTGATCCCGAAGACCCCGATCCTATTGTTCCCGGGCCGGCAGTTCCGAAGCCGACGGTGGCAGGGGTTGCAGTAGACATGAGTTATCAGAGGGTTGAAGAAAGCACATCTTCGGCACCGGGAGATAAGGATGCGGCATTTGCTTCAGCTGTCGAGATGCAGATAGATGATCTTGCTAGGGAAATAAATGCTTTGATCGCAGAAGGAAGACTTGATGAAGTCAATACTTTGATCAAAAAGGGCTTTAAGATCAATGCAGCAAGGAACAGATGCCTGACAGCAGCAACCCTTGAAAAACTCGGTGAATTAAACCGTATGGGTGTGCCGATAACGATAGACTTCATCAACGAAGGCAAAGCTTACAGTGTCACCATCAAGGCTAACACCCTTGCAGATACAAAATACTTACTCGATGATAAGGGCCTCTGCGGTTTTATGAATATTTATAAGTATTTCGGATAAGCATTTGTATAGGTGACGACAAACATAGCATATATATGAAATAAACGGTGGCTTTAGATCGGTAGATCTATCGCCACCGTTTTCTTTGCGGTCATAACATTCGGATCCGCCACTTAAAAATCTTCTGTCTAAACCTCATATCCTTCCGAATTATTCTTGCACATTTCTCTGCTTTTATGTCATACTACGTATGAAAAAGAGAAGATTTTTTACGGTTGATTATTATGAAGAATGAGTTCTGATCAACACTCTCTTTTTGCAGGATAGGAGATAAGATGTACGACAGATTGACGAAGTCAGATATCAAGAAGATGGAAGATGAGATAGAGTATCGTAAGCTGACGTTAAGACACGAACTCTTAGAAGAGGTCAAGGAGACCAGAGCGCATGGGGACTTAAGTGAGAACTTCGAATATCATGCAGCGAAGCGAGCCAAGAATAAGAATGAGAGCCGCATAAGATATCTTGAGAGAATGGTGCGCACCGCCGAAGTCATCGAAGATGACAGTGCCGATGATGAAGTGGGCATGAACAATCTTGTGACGGTGCGTTTTGAAGATGACGGTACAGAAGAGACCTATAAGATCGTGACTTCGATAAGAAGTGATTCGCTCAATAATCTCATCACTATCGAATCGCCCTTAGGCAAGGCACTGCTTAAGCATAAGGTCGGCGATAAGGTCAAGGTAACGGTCAATGATAATGTAAGCTATTTTGTCACCATCACCGCCATAGAGAATAACAAGGATGATTCGGACGATAAGATAAGTTCGTATTAGGGTATATAGAGGATAAGGAGTACGGGGATAAGGTTATGTTCGTTAACAAATTAAACCAGCTGTATAAACCTGAGAGGTCGTTATTTTACATTGAAGCAACGGATGAAGATATCAAGACCTTTTTAAACGGAACAGTTCCGGATAAGATCAAAGCTTATTCGGACTCGTTTGGCGCTTATGATCACCCGGGTGTTTTCTTTTTAAAGTCTCTCAAGAACCCTGTGATCGGTATAGAGTTCAGGATCGGAGATGAAAGGATAGACTATCCTAAGGATCTTGACTGTATCAAGCTTGAGGGCTCCTATTATTATTCCGTTGAACTGGATGATGAGATCAAGATCGAGCGTGCGGAGATCACCAAACTGTTTGAGCGTATGGCCGGAGATGATGATGCACACAGGGTATACAGTGATCTGTCGATCAAGAACGAATCTGACCTGATATCTGTTTTTACCGACTTCCAAAAGCTTCGCATTCTCTATGAGTGCCAGGTAGACAAAGAGATGGCCGGCCGTGTCATTGAAGATGATACGGAATGGTTTGATAAGTCATATCTGTACAAGATGGCTTTCTTTGATCCGATCACGGGTCATTATAACTGGAACCATCTGGTTTCTTTCCTTGAGATGCCTACTGACAGTGGTATAGGTGACTATGCGTTCGTTCATTTTGATATCAAGGAATTCCGTGTCATCAATGAAGTATACGGGCACATTGTTGCCAACAACGTATTGTCGAATGTGGTTAAGGCCATGAACGAGGCAGACTTTGTCTATGCCAGTGCCAGGTGTCACAATGACAATTTTGCAATGCTCATAAAGGATATGCCTAAGGATGAGACGATCCGCGTCCTTGAAGAGTTCTTTGATTCGCTGTCACATCTTAGCGAAGATCCGAACTACAGGATATATTACAGAGTGGGTGTGGTCCCGATGAAAATGGCTATATTGTCCGGCAACCGTGTGGCTGATGCAGGCAAGATGGCCCAGGCTCTCGGAACAGATCATAACAGGACCGAGATCACCATATATACAGATAAGATGCATGATGACGTATCATGGGGAAGCTTTATCAAAGCCTATGTGGAGACAGCCATAGCAAAGGATGAGTTCTATGTATATATGCAGCCTAAATTTGACATCAACAGAAATGTCATAGAAGGAGCAGAGGCGCTTGTCAGATGGAATTATAAAGGAAAAGAGTTCCTTTCTCCCGGAAGATTCATCCCGTTCTTTGAAAAAGACGGTTCTATCGGCAAGATAGATGACATTGTGCTTAAGAAGGTTTGTGAGGCGCTTTCACGCTGGAAAAAAGAAGGTAAGGAGCTTATCCCTATATCTGTCAATCTCTCCAGGAACAGACTCTATGATGCGAATCTCATAGACCATCTGACAGAGATAGTTGACCGTCACGGCGTAAGACATGAGCTTATAGATTTTGAACTTACAGAGAGTGCCACATATGACGATACGGATCATATGGTCAGAGTGCTTGACGAGTTAAGAGCACGTGGCTTTAAGATCTCTATGGATGATTTCGGAACCGGGTATTCATCGCTTTCACTGCTTACAGAGATGCCGCTTGATACCTTAAAGATCGATAAGAGCTTTGTAGATAAGTTAAGTACGGACAATGAACGTGAAGAAGATGTGGTAGTCATAAGACTTATCATAACGCTGGCTACTGAGCTTGGATTTAAGTGCCTTGCTGAAGGAGCTGAGCGCATAGAACAGGTAGATCGTCTGCGCGAACTCGGCTGTGATGTTATACAGGGATATTATTACAGCAAGCCTATTCCCATCACAGAGTTTGAGGACAAATACCTGGGATGATCTCCCGGCATGTATAGAGGTTCTATCCGATCCGGGTGCAGAGAGTCAGCAGTCTCGATGCTTTTTCAATATTCTGCCCCGGGTATGATTCTGCGAAGTACCGGTTGCCTGTAAGGTGATCGGTATAGTAGCGCAGCCCCAGCATGAAACAGTTCTTTCTGATGTTGCTGGTCACCATCTCTCTCATATCAGAGTTAAGGTGCATATCTGCACCTGCTTCATAACCTTTTAACAATCGATCGACACAGTCGCTGTCGATTTCTCCGTTTTTTGACATACAACATGATCTTATGCAATCCGCGAGATCGTCATATACAGATCCCGGCATCAGGGTATCCAGATCTACAAAACTGACAACAGTGTCATTTTGTATGATCATGTTTGATACTTTGGCATCACCGTGGATGATCGCATCTGACGGAACGTATGATTCAAGCATAATATCTATGTTATCGGAAATAACTCGGTCTAATTCTGTATCGCGCTTTGGTACATCCACTATCGCAAGATATTTGGCATAATAATGCTTAAGGTTATGAAGATCCGGCAGGATGGGAGTGATATCTTCCGCCTTACATGCTCTCAGGATCCTATGCATTTTTCCTAAGCCAATACCGGCTGTGAACGGTTCGGCTGTTACCACGGTATCTCCCGGGATATAACGGTACAGACGCCATGTTTTTCCGGATATATCCGTATGGAAAAACTGACCGTTCTCAGTCTTAAGCCATTCGGGACAGATCCACTTATCATCAGAGCCACAGGTTCTCTCGCATGCGGACTTATATTGCAGATAGTTATTTGTAAGGTCTGCGAGATGATCTGTGTACAGATCGCTGTTAAGACACTGAAGGACATACTTATCCGTATCGGTCATCACTAGATAACTTGAGTTGATATGTCCGCCATCAAGCGGATGTATATCCGTAACCGACTCTGTCAGATATTTGCTTGTCACGCTTATCAGATCATTGTTCATGAGACCATTATATACCCTTTTGTTCGTCGGGATGACACAAAGTGAGGCCCGGCATTTTTTTGTGGCAATTTGGCAGATAATCTGCGATACTTAAAAAGGGCAGATGCCCGTTAAGGAGGATCATATGGACCATAAGAGATTCATGCAGCTTGCGCTTGATGAAGCAAGAAAGACCATGAAGGAAGATATCGGCGGACCGTTTGGGGCAGCCATAGTCAAGGACGGAGAAGTGATTGCTGTCTCTTCAAACCGGGTGATCGCTGATAACGATCCTACTGCTCATGCCGAAGTGCTGGCTATAAGGAAGGCCTGTGAGAAGTTAAATACTTATGATCTGTCTGGGTGTGAGATCTATGCCACGGGTTATCCCTGTCCGATGTGCCTGTCAGCTATCATATGGGCCAATATCAAGAAGATATATGTCAGCGGAATGCCTGAGGATGCCGAGAAGATCGGATTCAGGGATGACTATATCTACAGGTTCATTAAAGATGATATGAAGGATATCAGTGTTGTCAAGATAGAGGAAACCGACAGGAAGCCGGTGCAGGATCTATATGAAGAATATGCGTCTTTGGATAAGATCGTATATTGATGTGAATATCTTGCAGGACAGGAAGGGGTAGAGTATGCCGCAACCGCCTATGAGAGGGCTTGGCCCAAGGGGATTTCTTACGGATGAAGAAAAAGAGAATCTCCCGAAAGTTGATAAAGCACTTATAAAGAGAATACTGGCTTATCTTAAACCATACCGGATACAGTTCGCGTTTGTATTTATCGCGATCTTACTTTCTGCGGTGGTAGGACTTCTGCCGTCAATAATCACAGGTAAGATAGTAGATGAGGCTCTTATCAATAAGGACATGACGCTTTTGGTGCGTCTGCTCCTTATGGCTTTTGCGACCCTTGCCACTTCGCAGATAATAGGGGTGCTTGAATCTTATATCAATGCATGGATATCGCAGAAGATAATCTTCGACATGAAGAATCAGATGTATCATCATCTGCAATACATGCCGCACTCTTTCTTCACTACGGAGAAGCAAGGCGATATCATCACAAGGATGAACACGGATATAAGCGGAGTCAGCAGCATTATATCCGGCACGTTATCAAATATCGTCACTAATATAGCAACGGTCGTTACTACGCTTGTTGCGCTGTTTACGATGAGCTGGCAGCTGGCAATTGTCGGTGTCATCATCATTCCCCTTCTTATACTTCCTACCAAGAGAGTGGGCAAGAATCAGTGGAAGATACGTTCAGCATCACAGGATAAGAATGATGAGATGAATCAGCTTATAAACGAGTCGTTGAGTGTGAGCGGCTCTATGCTCGTTAAGCTCTTTACAAGGGAAGAGAAGGAGTATGACAGGTTTAAGAAGGTCAATTCCGAACTGACGGCACTTAATCTTAAGGAGCAGCGAAGCGGAAGCTGGTTCAGGGTCGTCATCGGAATGTTCACGCAGGTGGGACCGCTTCTTATGTACTTTGCGGGTGGCTATCTGATCATATCCAAAGTGGATGATAATCTTACGGTCGGTACGATAACTGCGATGGTCGCGCTTATCAACAGACTGTATTTCCCTGTCCAGAATCTTTTAAATATCCATGTTGAGTTTACAAGGTCTCTGGCTCTGTTTACCAGGATATTTGAGTACTTCGATATGAAGAGTTCGGTTGTAAGTCCTGAGAATGGCGTAAAACCGGATGTAGCCTGCAGGGATATAGTCTATGATCATGTCGCTTTTGCATATGATCCTGAGGTTCCGATACTTAAGGACGTGAATTTTACCGTTCCGGGCGGATGCATGTATGCTATTGTGGGACCTTCGGGTTCGGGTAAGTCAACAGTCGTCAATCTGATCCCCAGACTCTATGATGTTGCGGACGGTTCGGTTAAGATCGGCGGAACTGATGTCAGGGATTTTGATCTTTCATACTTAAGATCCAATATCGGTGTTGTGACTCAGGAGACCTATCTTTTTAACGGAACGATAAGGGATAACCTTCTGTATGCCAAGGAAGATGCGACGGAAGAAGAGCTTATCACCGCATGCAAAAATGCAAATATCCATGATTTTATAGTAAATCAGCCTGACGGCTATGATACGGTCGTGGGCAACAGAGGGCTTAAGTTATCAGGCGGAGAGAAACAGCGTCTGTCACTGGCCAGAGTGATACTTAAGGATCCCAAGATACTGATCCTTGATGAGGCGACAAGTGCCCTTGATTCCATCTCTGAGAATGCGATCCAGGATGCGCTCGAACTCCTGATGCAGGGCAGGACCAGCATAGTCATTGCACACAGGCTCTCCACGATCCTTAAGGCTGATTGCATTCTTGTAGTCAAAGACGGTGTGATCGCCGAACAGGGTGACCATGAGTCGCTGCTTAAGGCCGGCGGAATATATAAGGAACTCTACGAGACCCAGTTCAGGCAGGTGCTTGATATGGAAGGCACGGATCTTACCGAGACCGACTACTGGGGAGTAGTAGAAGAGGAGAACAACGGGTTCTGACCTGTTTGCCGGTTGATCCTGGCCGGATGAAATGAAGTCTTGACACAGGCAGGGTTTTGCTATAACATACATAACCAAGAAACAAGTTTTTTGAGAGGATAAGCAAATGTTTGGATACGGCATAAGTTCATACTTTTTCTTTTTCTTTAATAACGCGGCGGATTCAGACATTGTGCAGAAGACTTCTTAAAGAGTTAGATGATGATGTTTATTTCCACCGCTTTTTCGGATTGAAGAAGCGGTGGTTTTTTGTTGCAGGGTTATATCCTAAGGAGGAGATGAAAAATGGATGAATTGAGTAAGAGCAGAGAGATCATTGACAGTGTCGATAAGCAGATGGCGAAGCTTTTCGAAGAGAGGTTTAAGGCAGTGCGTGATGCGGCTGAATTTAAAGCTGCAAGCGGCATGCCGATCCAGGATAGTGACAGGGAAGCCGATGTGATAAACAGGAATTCGGCATATGTGGAGGACCCGGACATCAGGACCTTCTATGTCAATTACATGCGTCAGACCATGGAACTTTCCAGGCGCTATATGAGTAATATCACATCCGGTATGAAGATCGCATATTGCGGCGTGGAAGGGGCATTTGCCTATATCGCGGCAAGCAAGATCTTCCCTAACGGCAATCTGATCTCATATAAGAGCTTTAATGATGCCTATGATTCTGTCGTAAGCGGCGAATGTGACTGCTGCGTACTGCCGATCGAGAACAGCTTTACCGGCGAGATAGGGAATGTAGTCGATCTCACTTTTACCGGCGATCTCTATATAAATGGCCTGTATTCGCTGCCTGTTAAGCACAACCTCTTAGGTGTCAAGGGAGCGCAGATTTCTGATATCCGTAAGGTTGTGAGCCATCAGCAGGCGCTCGAACAATGCGCTGAGTATATCGCGGACCGGGGATATGATCAGGAAGTAGCGGGTAATACGGCATATGCGGCTAAGAAAGTATCAGAGGCCGGCGATAAGTCCGTGGCTGCGATCGCAAGCGCCGAGACAGCTGCCCTCTACGGGCTTGAGATCTTGGATCATGATATCAACGTGAGCAATGTAAATACGACGAGATTTGCCGTATTCTCACGATCATCCGATGCACCCGTGAGCGAACACAATAATTTCATCCTGTTATTCACGGTCAACGATGAGGTCGGAGCCCTGGCAAAGGCCGTAAATATCATCTGTGCACATGGTTTTAACATGAGAGTCTTAAGGAGCAGACCTGTTAAGGATACGCCCTGGCAGTACTACTTCTATGTGGAGGCCGAAGGTAACCAGCAGTCACAGGAAGGTGTCAGGATGCTTAAGGAACTCTCCGTATGCTGTGCGCGACTTAAGATAGCAGGCCATTATGCCGATGAGATAGGGCTTGACTGACACTTTGGCGGCGCCCATCTCCTGAACATCAAAATATGATGAAACGCTGAGAAATATGGAAAAGACGGATATCCGAAAGGTGAGATATCCGTTTTTTCTTATATTTATGTTTTGGGACTAAAGTTCCAATCGAATATGTCGATATATATGGTGAAAGAAAGTGTGCCCATAGAATAAAAAATCTAAAAAAAATATAAAAAAATTACGGCAAAATGCTTGACAGGTCAGTAAAACAGCGGTATAGTAAAGAAGTACCAGGGAGTACCATAGTACTGCAACTAAGGAAATGACAGGGAACACCCGGAACAACGCAACATCGAACCTGACAAGCTGATCCGGTAAGAACCTTAGCTTGACAGGTTTTTTTAATAGAAGAGGAGCCCCCCGGAGGGCAGAGGCCGTAAGATACAAGGAGGTATGAAAAAATGAGGAGAACTACAGTGAACAGAAACGTATTAAAGGCAATGACAATAGGAATAGCTGCAGTAATAGCTACTACATCTGTTCCGATGAACGTATATGCAGCAGAGAATGATCCGGTTGACGGCAACAACCAGTCAGGCGAGCAGGGTCAGGGTGGAGAGACAACCCAGACTCAGGCTCCTGAAATAGATGTTGTGACGGCAGCAGAAGTAGCAGATGATGTGACTGTAACTGAGGAAGCTCAGAGCGCAGTTGAAGCAGCGATCGATGTTGTTGATGATTACACCGAACTTAATGCTAAGGACAGTGAAGTTATAGATGATCTTAAGGAAGCTGATGACCTGTTAAAGGGTGAGAACCTTAGTGATGATAACCTCAATGTCGCACTTGTACAGTCTGAGGTTGCATCACAGAACTTAGATGATCTTGAAGAGTCATTAAACAGCGTATATCTTAAGAACAGCGACAAGGATCATAAGGGTGATGACAGATTACAGTATGATGTAGAGAGAGATCAGGATGGCAATCTTATCGTCGAGACAGATGCTAACGGCAATGAGAAGCCCGTGATCGACGGCTCACAGGCTGTTACACAGATCTCAGGTCAGTATAACAGTGCCAATGATAATAACAAGAGAAGTACACAGGGTGTCTACCAGGACGGCATGAAGGAGATCCAGGCAGCGATCAAGGACCGTGAGAACGGTAATGAAGCAGGCGCTAATGCTCACCTTGATAAGGCGGCTACATTCCTTGCAGCATCTACAGAGAAGCTTGCTGATTCCGATAAGGAACTTAAGGAAGCATGGGCTCAGTATACTGCAGCAGCTGATGCAGCTCAGGCTGCAAATGAAGCGCTTGCTAATGCCAAAAACGTTAGCGGAGCGATCTATGATTCTAAGGCAGCAGAAGCTAAGCTTGAGGCAGCTCAGAAGAAGGCTGATAAGCTCGCAGCGATATCACAGCAGTATTACGCTGTAATGGTTGAATACTTTAAAAACGATTCTAAGACACTTGTACTTGATGATGAGGGCAAACTTGATGCAGGATTAAGTGCACAGGCAGCCCGTAACACGAACACTAAGCAGGTTAACGTTACAGAAGGTATAACCAACGATACCTGGAACTATGGCAGAGGTTTGTTCAATCTTCTGATCAACTATAAGCTTGAGGAAGAAGGCGCAACCGATATTAAGATAGGAACCCAGACAGGTGATGAGGCTGCAACGGCAGAAGCCGGATGGTATCTGAAGTCACAGGCCGGAACAATAGTATCTGTTTCTTCTGATGGTAAGACAACAAAGTCTTCAACCGGGAACCAGACCTGGGTTAAGAAAACCGACACAAAGGTTAACGGAAGAGATACCCGCATTAAGGTTACATATACAGATGATAACGGTGATCCGCAGACAAAGTATTACAACTATATTTGCAAGGCTAAGGCTGATAAGTATGAAGGCGCCAATGTTGATCTTGAAAACGGTGTTATCTATGTAGCTGAGGTTACATACGATGAAGAGACCAAGACATGGGATTATGCCAAGTATAATCCGGACGGATCAGTCTTCCTTGATAACTACAATCTGACCAAGGATTACACTGAGGCTAAGGAAAAAGTTGCAGCAGCAGCAGCTGAGGTTAAGAAGCTCAGAGCAGAAGTTGAAGCGATCGAGACTAAGGTATCTGACAACAACACAAGGCTTACAGATCTCAAGACCAAGCTTGATAAGGCACAGGAAGCATACGATGCCAGCAAGCAGAGCCTTCAGGATTTCCAGGATGTATATGATCTGATGATGGGCAATTACGTTCCCAAGCAGATCGGTGAGGCTGATATAGTATTACCTTCAGATGACACAGTTACTGATGATACTGTTATTACAACAGATGATACGATAGATGATACAACAGCAGATACAGATGATACCTTCGTTCCTGCAGATGATGCAGCTGACGATGCAGCTGATGACGGTGATGTTACTCCCGGTACTGTTATAGATGCAGGCGGCGTAACAGTTACTGTTCCCGGCATGACTCTTCCTGCAGGCTTTGCATTTAATGCAGGCGGCGTAGCAGTTAATGGTGGTGGCGCTGTAGTGGATGCAGTGATAGAAGATGGTGGAGTTCCTCTTGCAGAATCTGTTGAAGCTCCTGAGACCGTTAAGAAGGAGAACAAGGTCAATAAGATCAAGAACATCAAGGATAACAAGACTCCTCTTGCAAATGATCCCATTGAGCAGGGTGCTAAGATGAGCTGGTGGTGGTTACTCATAATCTTCCTTCTCGGTGCAACAGGCAAGAAGATGTATGATGAGTATCAGAAGAAGCAGGAAGAGAAGGCAGCAGCAGTTACAACGACTTCTTCAGATAAGTAATAACAGAATATGACACATTACAGAGCATCTGCTTAGGCAGGTGCTCTTTTTATGTTATAATGAACTATCTGGTGGAAGGTTCAACCCGCCGGTAGACCGGACGTTCCGGGAAGGAGTGAAATACTATGGAAGTAAGAAGAGCGACAGAGGCAGACATCCCTAAGATAATGGAATTGCTCATCCAGGTGGACATGGTCCATCATAACGGAAGGCCTGATATCTTCAAGGGACCTGCTACGAAATACAACGAAGACCAGCTAAGGTCCATAATAAGTGATGACAGCACACCTGTGTTTGTTTGCACGGATGAGAAGGGTATTCCGCTGGGTCATGCCTTCTGTATACATAAGCAGATCCTTGATGATAACGTGCTTACAGACATTAAGACTCTGTATATAGATGATATATGTGTGGATGAAGCAGCAAGGGGACGACACGTCGGGAAGGCTCTGTATGACCATGTTATGGAATACGCCCGGAACGGTCATTTTTACAATGTGACTCTTAATGTCTGGGCATGTAATCCCGGAGCCATGAGGTTCTATGAGGCTATGGGCTTTAAGCCGCAGAAGATCGGAATGGAGCAAATTATCTAAAAATTGAATGAATTTTCTAATAATTCTTGCCATATTGTGCAAAATGCTATACAATAGTACTGTTAACGGGTTATAGGGGCGTCACGGTGGTGGATACACAGACAGGATCAGTGTGGCGCGGAAGGAGATGCATATGGAGTATACGAACAGATTATTCGGCAAGATCGATGTTAAGGATGAGAAGGTAATAGAATTCCCTCAGGGTATACTTGGATTTGAGGATCTTAAGAAGTTCACTTTGGTATTTGACAGTGAGAAGAGTGAGGCAACGGGACTTAATTTCATGGTATCGCTGGATGACCCTGCATTTATGATGCCGGTTGTTACGGCAGTGGCAGTTAAGCCGGACTATTCGCCGAAGATCTCTGCGGAAGTTGAGAAGGCTATCGGACCGCTTACTGAGGAGAACGTGCTGGTACTTGTTACCATGACGATACCTTCTGATATCACACAGATGACGGTCAATCTCAATGCGCCGATCATAATCAACATAGACACCAATAAGGCGGTTCAGTCCATGGTGGAGAACGAGGGATATGATATCAAGTATCCTATATACGAGTTCCTGAAGAGCAACCAATAGAGAAGGATAACAGAGCGGATGGCAGAGGTCATCCGCTTTTTGATTCCGGAGACGTACATAGCAGATACGAAACAGGCGTAACGAAAGCAGACTGGCAAAACCATATGAATGGTGGTATCATTGCTATGTTACACATTCGGGACTGACAAGACACATATTAATAAGAAACGGAGAAAGCCATGTTAGAATTGCGTGACATATCATTCGAAGTAGATGAGAATGGTAAAGACAAAGAGATAATCCATAACGTTAGTCTTACGATACCGGATAAGAAGCTGGTGGTCATCACCGGCCCGAACGGAGGCGGCAAGTCGACGCTTGCCAAGATCATTGCCGGGATCGAGAAGCCCACTTCCGGAAAAGTGATATTTGACGGAAATGATATAACTGATCTGTCTGTTACGGACAGAGCCAAGGCAGGAATAGGATTTGCTTTCCAGCAGCCGATAAGATTTAAGGGTATAGAGGTTTTTGATCTTATACGGCTGGCCACTGGGACCAAGACCTCTGTGGCGGATGCATGTACATACTTATCGGCGGTCGGCCTCTGTGCACATGAATATATCAACAGAGAGGTCAACAGCAGCCTCTCCGGCGGAGAGCTTAAGAGGATAGAGATCGCTACGGTACTTGCGAAAAAATCAAAGCTCTCGATCTTTGATGAACCGGAAGCAGGTATAGACCTCTGGAGTTTCAGCAACTTAATAGAGGTCTTTGAAGGCATGAGGAAGGATATCAAGGACAGCTCGATCGTCATCATCTCGCATCAGGAGAGGATCCTTAATATTGCGGATGAGGTGATCGTCATTAAGGACGGGGAGCTGCTCATGCAGGGACCGGGAGAAGAGATACTGCCTAAGCTTGCCGGAACAACGTCGGCTATAAAAGACTGTGGTAAAGGGATGCCAACGGTACCGATCGCATCCTCTGAGAAAGGAGGCTGTGACTGATGAACAAACTTGACGAGATACAAAAGAGACTTTTAAGTGAAGTTGCAGATCTCCATACGGTTCCCGAAGGAGCTTATAATATCAGAGCGAACGGACAGTCCGCAGGCAGGGCTTCGACTGCCAATATCATCATCACCCCGAGAGAGACGGGTGACGGACTGACCATAGACATTAAGCCCGGGACTAAAAATGAGAGTGTTCATATTCCTGTCGTTATGAGTCAGAGCGGACTTAAGGAGACGGTCTACAATGATTTTAACATAGGCGAGGGAGCGGATGTCACGATCGTCGCAGGCTGCGGAATAGATAACTGCGGAGTGCAGGATTCGCAGCATGACGGTATCCACAGATTTTTCGTAGGCAAGGGAGCCAGAGTTAAGTATGTAGAGAAACATTACGGCTCGGGAACAGGTGCCGGCAAAAGGATACTTAATCCCGTGACCGAAGTATATATGGAAGAGGACAGCTCCGTAGAGATGGAGATGGTCCAGATCAAAGGTGTGGATGACACCACAAGGACTACCAATGCAGAACTTAAGGCCGGTGCGAATCTTGTGGTTAGAGAGAGGCTTATGACTCATGGTGATCAGAAGGCCTTAAGCATCTACAAGGTAGATCTTAACGGTGAAGGATCGTCAGCTGATGTGGTATCAAGATCCGTTGCCAAGGATGATTCATACCAGAAGTTTGATGCAGTGATAAACGGTAATGCACCTTGCTCCGGCCATACCGAGTGTGATGCGATCATCATGGACAGAGGAAGGATATTGGCGGTACCCGGACTTGAGGCCAATGATGTGGATGCGGCCCTTGTTCATGAGGCTGCCATAGGCAAGATCGCAGGTGATCAGATAATCAAGCTGATGACATTGGGACTTACGGAAGAAGAGGCTGAAGAGCAGATAATAAACGGTTTCCTAAAATAAACCGGTTTGAGAG
>JAEEGL013761311.1_pt1 | contig 28410 bp, 18 predicted proteins | sample 9134231 | NCBI WGS metagenome assembly JAEEGL01 (sample SAMN16246548, study PRJNA631951) | gut metagenome | biome: gut microbiome; feature: rumen; material: fiber-attached | host: Bos | place: Iran: Karaj | collected 2018-10
AGGAAATGGCGGTCGGCGTAGTCGAATGTGGCGAGGTGCTGGCTGTCGATGTCCAGCACTGCCGTCACGGAACCGTTGTGCATGACGGGGACGACCACCTCGCTGCGTGAAGCCGCGCTACAGGCTATATGGCCGGGGAATTGCTCGACATCGGGCACCAGCAGGGTGCGGCACTGCTGCCAGGCCGTTCCGCAAACGCCCTTGCCGTAGGCGATGTGCATACAGGCAACAGGACCTTGGAAAGGACCGAGCACCAGCTCGTCGCCCACCACACGGTAGAACCCCGTCCACCAAAAGTGGAAGGTGTCGTGCAGCATAGCGGCGGCATTAGCCATGCAGGCGATGGGGTCCTTCTCGCCCTCGAGGAGGGACTGGAGCTGCTTGAGGAGCAGGCGGTATTTCTCGGCCTTCTGCAGGGTGGCAAGGTCGCGGGCCTCGCGAGCCTCCTGGAACAATGCGACGGGCAAGTGGCAGTAGCCGTCGGGATTGAAATCGAGATAGTCCTGGTGGTAGTCCTCGGCGCGGAAGAAGTTGTTGAGGGGCAGCACCTCCACCTGCAGGGGTTTGGAATGACGTGCGGCCTCGTGGGCCATGGCCTGACGGATGAAGGGGAGGTCGTCGGGGTCGGTATAGTAGATGCCTGTGCGGTAGCGTGTACCGCGGTCTTCGCCTTGCTGGTTGAGGCTGGTCGGGTCGATAGCCTTGAAATACATCTGCAGGAGGAATGGGAGGCTGACACGGAGGGGGTCGTAGCTGAGACGGACCGTCTCGGCAAAGCCGGTGGTGTCGGTATAGACCTGCTCGTAGGTGGGGTTGTCGGTGTGGCCGTTGGCAAAGCCCACCTCGGTGAAGGTGACGCCGTCGATTTGTTTGAAGAAATGCTCGGCGCCCCAGAAGCAGCCGGCTGCAAGATAGAGTTGCTTTTCCATGGGTTGATATGATGTTTTACCTGTTATTGTCGGGAGGGAGGGGTGTCTGGCCGCTGTCGGTCTTGAAATAGTCGTTGCATTTGGCTTGCGCCTTGGCCTTGATTTCGGGGGTGATGCTGTCGTGCAGCACCTTGACCACGTATAGGAGCGCGAGAAGGTCGTCGGCAAAGCCGGTGCCGGGGATGAAGTCGGGGATGAGGTCGATGGGCAGGATGAAATAGCCCAGCACACCTATGATGAGGCGTTTGTGTCGGAGGGGGATGGTGGCATCGGTAAGCATATAGTAAAGCAGCAGGACATTGTAGATTACTTTACGCCCTGCCTTGGCTGCGGCAGACTTGATTTTGCTCCAAAGCGAGTGGTCGTCGTAGTGGCGGCCATACTGCTCTATCTTTTGCGGTACTAGTGCGTTTTCTGACATGGTGCGAGCAATGGGTTTGTGATAACTCTTGTGATATGTCTTTTGCTATAACTGAAAAAAGTGTTTTTTAGTATGTGGCAGCGCAAAGGTTACCGGATGAGCCTGCGATTCTTTGCCCCAAAAACAACGTTACGGGCATTCGTGGCACCGACATGATTCTGACTAATACTGCATCCAGACTAAAGGCAGGTTCTGTTTTCGTGTCGCGTCCCTGTCTTGGCCCTTAAGTTTACTTCTGATAATCACCGTATTTTGCCTTAAGCATGATAGGCAACGGCATCACTTCTTATAGTGGGGATGGTAGGTGCTGATGGTGTCGCGCAGGTATTGGCGGGAGAGGTGGGTATATATCTCGGTGGTGGCAAGGCTTTCGTGTCCGAGCATTTCCTGCACGGCACGGAGGTCGGCGCCGTTCTGCACCAGCTCGGTGGCGAAACTGTGGCGGAGGCTGTGCGGGGAGACATTCTTGTGGATGCCGGCCTCGATGGCGGCACGCTGTATGAATTGGAAGACGGCGATACGCGACAGGTGGTGCCCACGGAGGTTGAGGAAGACATACACTTCCTCGCCGTGCTGGATGGAGAGCTGGCTGCGCTCGTAGAGGATGTAGTGCTGGAGGAGATTCAGTGCGCGGTCGTTAATGGGCACCCAGCGTTCCTTGTCGCCTTTGCCCACCACTTGCAGCATCCGCTCCTCGGCATAGATGTTGGAGAGCTTGAGGTTGACGAGCTCGGACACCCGAAGTCCGCACCCATACAGCACTTCGACAATGACATAGTTGCGCGACGGGCCGGGTCGGCTGCGGTCGAAGGTGGCCTGAATGGCGGTGATGTCGGCATCGGTGAGCACGTCGGGAAGGTGCTTGGGGCGTGTGGGCATCTCGATATGTTCGGCGGGATTGTCGAGGACGACATCCTCGATGACAAGCATGCGGAAAAAGGCGCGCCACCCCGAGAGAATGCGGCACTGGGTGGTGGCAGAGACACTGATGTCGTTCAGCTGGGCGATGAGACCGCGCAGCCCTTCGACAGTGACCTGGTCGGGGAGCAGCCCTTCGCCTTCGGCCCAGCGTCGCAGCAGCGCGACATCGTGGAGGTAGGCCTCGACGGTGTTGGCCGACAGGTTACGCTCCAGACGGAGGTGAACCTCGAAATGCTTGACACTTAGGCTCCAGTCCATCGGCTAATCTTTGATGCCCAATTTTTGCTTCAGCATCCAGACGGTGAAGTCGAAGACATTCTCCTCCTCGACCATTTTCTTGTATTTGGGGTTCTTCCCCTCGGTCATGACGATTTTGCCGTCCTGAAGGGTGGCGGCGGTGCCGTAGAAGCCCATGCGGTGCTGGAGGGTGGAGGCGCGGCGGGAGAGGTAGCGCGACGGACGTGCGGGGTTGCTTCGGAGGGGTGAGGGCAGACAGGCGGCAAGGAGTGCGGCCTCGCGGCGGGTGAGCTTGCTGGCGGAATGGTGGAAATAGTGCTGTGAGGCGGCCTCGCATCCATAGATTCCGTTGCCAAACTCGATGATGTTGAGATAGCACTCCATGATACGCTTCTTGCCCCAGATTTTCTCGATGAGGATGGTGTAGTAGGCCTCGATGGCTTTGCGCCACATGCGGTGGGTATGCGGGAGGAAGCAGTTTTTGGCGGTCTGCTGGCTGATGGTGCTGCCGCCGGCACGGGTGCGCTTGGTGATGGAGCTGGTATAGGCCTTTTTCATGCGCTGGACGGCAAAGCCGTGGTGGTACATGTAGAGACCACCGTCCTCGGCGATGGCGACAGCGTTGATAAGGTTGGGCGAGATGTCGTCGATGGAGACGTAGTCGCGCTGGAAGACCACGGGACGCTCGCTGTCGGACATCTGTTCGAAGAAGCGTTGAACCATGAGCGGGGTGAGCGGGGGATTGATGACAGCACACACCAACACCTGGAAGATGGAGAACCCAAAGAGCGAGAGGAGGGTGACCCAGCACACACGCCACACCTTGCCCATAAAGGAGAGTTGTTTCCATCGTTTCAAGCCACGGCGCTTGCGAGCCTTATGTTTTTGTCTAGTTTTTTTTGCCATAATATCGTTATCGTGTGGGGATTGAGCACATTACCCCATTCGAAAAAAGTGCATTTATCCTAAAAAATTGGTGCAAAAGTACTATTTTTTTGCCAAATAGAGAAAAAAATGTATATTTGTAAAACGATTAACACAACAAAAACACACATAAATACCTAAAAAGCAATACAATATGGCAAAAGTAGCAATCAACGGCTTCGGCCGTATCGGAAGAATGTCCTTCCGCGCCATGCTGGACCATCCCGAATTGGACATCGTGGCCGTTAACGACCTTACCAGTGCCGACACCCTGGCATACCTGTTCAAATACGATTCCGTGCACGACAACTTCGAAGGTGAAGTGCACGCCGAGGGCGACTGCATCGTAGTGAATGGCAAGAAGGTGAAAATCTATGCCGAACGCGACCCGCAGAACCTGCCTTGGAAAGAGCTGGGTGTTGACATCGTGGTTGAGTCGACCGGCCTGTTCAAGAAACGCGAGCAGATGATGAAGCACATCATCGCCGGTGCCAAAAAAGTAATCCTCACCGTTCCCGCCAGCAAAGCCGAGGATGTGGACGCTACCATTGTGATGGGTGTTAACGACAATGTGCTGACCAAAGAGATGCAGCTCGTCTCCAACGCCAGCTGCACCACCAACTGCCTGGCTCCTGTCGCCAAGGTGCTGAACGACACCTTCGGTATCAAACGCGGTTTGATGAACACCATCCACAGCTATACCAACGACCAGAAGATTCTGGACCAGCCGCACAGCGACCTGCGTCGTGCCCGTGCCGCCGCCGTTTCGATCATCCCCACTTCGAGCGGCGCCGCCAAGGCTGTGGGTCTGGTTATCCCCGAGATGAAAGGCAAACTGGACGGTTTCGCCATGCGCGTACCCACTCCCGACGGTTCTGTTGTGGACCTCACTGCTGAGCTGAACCGCAACGTCACCAAGGAAGAGATCAACGCCGCCATCAAGGCTGCCGCCGAAGGCCCCATGAAGGGTGTTCTGCAGTATACCGAGGACCCCGTGGTCAGCGTCGACATTATCGACAACACCCACAGTTCCATCTTCGACAGCCTGCTGACCCAGGTGATGGATGGCAACTTCGTGAAGGTTGTCAGCTGGTACGACAACGAGAAGGGTTACAGCACCCGTGTCGGCGACCTCGCCGCCAAGCTGGCCACCCTGCTCTAACAATGAGAGAGCGTTACCATAGGTAATGCAAAAAGAGAGTTGAGAGCGACACCATCACTTTCAACTCTCTTCATATTTTAAACACAAGTGTAGCACACCGCTCACTAAAAACAAGTAACTAATCATGCTTCTAAAAGACAAAGTAGCCATTATCACCGGCGCCACCCGCGGCATAGGTCGCGCCATTGCCCTCCGCTTTGCCGAGGAGGGATGTAACATATCCTTCTGCGGTCGCAGCCGCAACGCACAGATGGAATCGGTTGAAAAAGAGCTTGAAGCCCTCGGGGTGAAAGCCAAAGGGTATGCCGTTGATGTGGCAAACAAACAAAGCACTCAGCAGTTTGTGGCCGACACACTGCAGGATTTCGGCCATATCGACATCCTTATCAACAACGCCGGTATCACCGACGACGCCGCCATCAAACGCATGACCGAGGCGCAGTGGGACAACGTCATCAACAACGACTTGAAGTCGGTATTCCTGATGACCCAGGCCGTACAGCCATCCATGTGGAAACAGGGGTTTGGCAGTATTGTCAACATCAGTTCCGTGGTAGGCATCGGAGGCAACGCCGGACAAGCCAACTATGCAGCCGCCAAAGCCGGCATCATCGGTTTCACCAAGAGTGCTGTGAAGGAACTGGGTGCGCGCAACATCCGTATGAATGTCGTTGCCCCCGGATTCATCGTCACTGAGATGACCGGCGAGATACCCGAGCAAATGAAGACCTACTGGCAGACACGTATCCCGCTACGCCGTCCGGGAACACCCCAAGAGGTGGCCAATGCATGCCTGTACTACGCATCAGAACTGGGCAGCTACAACACAGGCGACGTGATGCACCTTTGCGGAGGAATGGAAGACGCATAACTCATACGCTATGACAAACACCAATCCCCGTAAACGACACAGAATGTTCTTCATGCTCTGTGTGATTAGTCTATTCACGATGGTGACGGTTTCGTGCAATGCCCCGTCCGGCTCACCTTCGAACAAAGAGTTCGTCACCTTTGTCGACGACTATCAGCGTACAGTGGAGGTGCCCACCAGCCCGAAACGGGTAGTGAGCACCTCTCCCGCTGTCACCGAGATTATTTTCGCACTGCATGCCGACTCGCTGCTTATCGGGCGGACGGACTTCTGCTCCTACCCTCCCGAGGCAAAGAAGATTCCCTCCATCGGCGGCATAAGCAATCTGAATGTGGAGAAAATAGCCTCCCTCAATCCCGACCTGGTCATCAGCGGCTCGATGATACCGCAAAAGTGCCACCAGCAGCTGGAGAAGATGGGCATCCCCATCGCCTGCGTGATTGAGAAGCAGAAATACGAAGGGTTGTATGAAAATATTGCCAAGATCGGGCAATTAGTAGGATGCACCCGACAGGCAGACAGCCTCATCACCCACATGCGTTCCATGATGGGTACGCTTGGGGAGCGCCTTCCCACTAACGAAACCCCTCGTCCTAGCATTTATTATGTGGTCGGATTCGGTCCCTCGGGCAATTTCACCGCAGGGGGAAACTCTTTTATCAATGATATTATCGAGATGGCTGGAGGACACAATGTGGCCGCCGACATCACCGGTTGGAGTTATAGCCTCGAGGCATTGATGCAGGCTGATCCTGAATACATCATGATTCGCCGCGAGGACTCAGCCACGTTCTGCCGGACCAAGCCCTACAACCAACTCACCGCCGTGAAAAAGGGTAAGGTGATAGCAATAGAGAGCGGGACTATCGACCTACAGGTGCCGCGCAATCTGCAGGCAATTCTCTATATCAGAGAGAAGTTAAACAGATAGTGAAGTTCATCAATGACCCACACGGATGAATCGGATGGCACGGTCCAACTGATTATCGGTACCTTCGTCTAGCCTATTGAGATTGAAACGAATCTCAATATCTGGCTGGACACCTACACCCTCCACATCGCCGTAAGTGTTGTCGACCATGTGGAATGTACTGGTGTAGACATAGTAGGAGAAGTTATCGCGATACGGGTCGGGACCATTTTCAAAGTACTCGTAATCGCCAAAGCAACCAGAGTAGAACAGGTCGTGATAGATGTTGGTGGAGCCACCGGAATAGAGACCACCGATAGCACCATACGTCCTCTCACCGATAAATGTTCCGTTGGGGAGTGCCTTGATAAGCATCGTTGCCAGCTCGGCACAGCTGACGGATGTGACATCGGCCAGCACCACAATGGGCTTCTGCTTATTAAGATGCAGTGCGGGGCAGTTTACCACACTCTCCGACCAAGCACTGTAGTCCAGTCGTCCATAGCCCTCCTTTACACGGGTGTAGCCTACGAGTGTGGGCGACTGGGAGAGGGAGCCAATAAGCGGTTCCAGATCTTCCACACTGCCGCCACCGTTGCCACGCACATCGATGATGATGCCCACCACCGAATCATTGTTGGCATAGCCTGCCTCGGTAGTGATGCCTTCATTATAAAGCGGGCCATAGAAGGCTCTGGCGGGAGCCTGTGCCTTCTGCGAGTCGGGAGAGTTGGGATACCACTGATACTTCTGATGCATCTGCACCATGTAGAAGTTGGTGAAACGGAAATAGGCAATCAACTCGCCATCGTTGGCACCAGGAATCAGGCAGAAATATGAGCCCGGATTGCCATAATCATTATTGGGGCTGTATTCCACCAGCGTTCCCGGTATTGCCTTTTTGCGCAAAGCCTTGAGCTGCAAACGGAGGGCTTCGGAATTGGACACGCTATGATAGTAATCGTTTGTCCCGGGCGACACAAAAGCCTCGCATTGCCCATGAGGTATGCCTTTGGCAGCATAAAAGCGACCGGCGAGGTGGTGGTCCAGCAGTCCTGCGAAGAGGCCGGTATAGGCTTCCATGTATTCAATTTGCGTGACGGGCTTGTTGGCCGGACGTGCATCGAAGGCGGCAAAAATAGGGCGGAACTCCTCGTAGCGGGCATCCCAGTCGACGGTGTCACGGTCCCAGAACACATAGCCCTGGTCCATGCCCGACCAGATAGCCTCAAACTGCGAAAGATAGTTCTTACAGATAAGGTTGTTGGGGTTGCCTCGGTTTTCCAGAGGTTCCTTGCGGCACGACACGTTGCTCAATGTGACCAACAACAGCAGGCCATAAAAAAAAGCGTCTTTTCTCATATAGAATGTTCTATTAATTCTTTTTATTTACCCCCTCGTCAAATGGCGAGGGGGCAAAACGTTTATTCCTAATTGATGATATTCTATTGAACTATAGCCAGTAACTCAAGCCTGCCTGAAAGGCGACAGCAGTATTGTAGCGGGGATTGAGGTTGGTCATATAAGGCTTCTGGATATCGGTGATGCTGTAGTACCATCTTATTTCAGCACCCACCTCTATCTTGCCAAGAATCATGCCGCTGAGACCTGCGCCCCAGGTGAACCCCTTCTCAATCCTGTTGTCGCGCTTGTCGTTAAACACATAATCCTCGTCAAAGGAGTAATTTCTTTCGTTAGAGAATGAATAGGTCACCCCTTTCCTATGCCCTTTCAGCCAATAGCCGCCGAAAACACCACCAAAAGCGTGCAGTCTGACCGTCTTACCCACACTCAGTTTCAATTCGAGAGGGACATTGATATAGTCATTGGTCGATGTGGTGTTGAGCGAGTAGCGCAGATAGTAATACTCAAACACATGGTCCATGTGGTAATTCTTCTGTATCAGCACTGCGCCGGTGTTGATGGAGAGCCACTTAAGGGGCGCATACCCCAGTCGGAGCCCAAACACCGTACCCGTTCTGAACTTGTCGAACTTCATATCCGACATATACACCATATCCACACTATGGTAGTTGCGGTCCATACCTGCGGTGATGCCGAAGCTGAAATGGCGAGTACGCGGCTCAGCCTGAACATCCTCCTGCGCGGAGAGCACAACAGGCACAGCAGCCAGCCACACCAGCAACAGGCATCGGGCGATGGGAATGGTTAGACGATTGTTCATTCTCATAATAACAATTGTTATGTTACAATATTTGCAGAATTATTTTCCGTTACGAAGATATTCCAGTGCACGTTCCAACTGCTTGTCGGTACCAGCTTTCAACTCTTGCTCATTGTAAGGAACCAAGATATCGGGATTGACACCCTTGCCTTCGAAGCTCTCATAGTTGCGGTCGACAAACTCGAATGTGCTAGTGTAGACATAATAGGTGAAATTATCATTCGAATAAGTGCCACGATCTTCAAGGAAGCGATTATACAGATTTGTATCACCGAAGCAACCGTTGTAAAATACATCGTGGAGAATCGTGTTAGACCAGAGTGGGCCTGTAGCACCATACGTGCGATCACCCACCACTTTACCTTTGGGCATACACTTGGTGAACACTGCAGTAACTTCAGAACAACTTATAGAATTGGCGTCGACAAGCAAAACGACATCCTTCTCCTTATTTATAGGTCTTTTGTGGGCAGCAATTTTCAATGGAAGCCATGCACTGTAATCCAATCTTCCAATGCCCTCTTTCACACGGGTATAACCTATATGCAAATCCTTATGCAGCAAAGAGCCAATATACATATCGATATTGCCGAAGCTTCCACCGCCATTGCCTCTCACATCGATGATAATGCCCTTTACATCATCGCGGTTGATGAGGGCACGGTCACCCACGTTGCCTAAAGTATCGGGGTCGAAGAAGGCATATAACGGAGCCAACTCTGCCCTCGACTGATTTTTTATGTCAAATCCAAAACCCGAGAAACGGAAATAGGCTATCTTCTCGCCTGAAACCTTGCCGGGCAACAGGCAGCTCCACGACTGAGGAGCTTTGCTCCCCTGAACGGTGTTCTCTGTCAGGTCGCTGATTCCGGGCATGCGCTTGAGAATGGAAATCTCCTGGGCGATGTCGGTCGTATAGCGAGCTTGGTGACCCGCATTGACGATAACAGCACCCTTCAGATTCGGATTCCACAGAACGCCAACGAAATGATGGTCGACAAGACCTTTGAACACCTTTAACCAAGCAGCCTTATACTCTTCGGCAGTGACAGGATTGGCAGTGCCGCGGGCATCAAAATCGTGGAAAATGGGCAGACAGAGGTCATAGCGTTTATCCCAGTTGACGGTATCCCTTTCCCAGAAGACATACGACTGATCCACGCCTTCCCATACAGCCTGGAACTGTTGGGTATAGGTCTTGCACGGAATATTATTGGGGTCATGAAGGACCGGAGCCTCTTTGCGGCATGACACCATCATCAGCGTCGACATGGCGGCAAGCGCCATGATATCAAAGATATATTTTCTTGTTTTCATAGTTTATCAAAATGGAAGATTAATAATTAGTTTTGTTCTTCATCCTAAAAAGAATAGCTTAAACTCAGCTGTAAGGAATAGGTTGTATTATACCGAGGACTGAGATTGCGCATATACTTCTTCTGTATGTCGGTAAGGCCGTAGAGGTAGTATCCCTCAAGCCCCAGCGACCAAGCCTTAGTCTTGCCAAGGGCAAGCGATATACCTGCCGAGGCGGCTAAACCTCCGTCGAAACGGTTGTCGCGGGTGCTGTTGAATTTGACATCCTCGTCAAATTCCCCTTTCTCGCCAACGAGAGGTATACCGATGCCTGAGCGCGAACTCACCATCCAATAACCCATATAACATCCCAAGCCGAGGTGAACTTTAAACCTGTTGCCATAGGAGAATACAGCCATCACCGGCACATCTAAATAGCCGTTGTATGTATTGGTCTGAGCACCACCAACTACTTTACCTTCCAAAACCACAGTATTGGTCATGGTATAGTCTTTCATCACTGTCATGACTCCTGCACGCACACCCAGCCAAGGCATAAAGTTGTATTGTACATGCAAGCCAGTCGTCACGCCTATCAAACCTGTATAGGTCATGCCTTTCATGTAAACCATATTGGCGCTATGGTCGTTATAGTCAAAACCAAGCGACAGGCCTACATTCCAATGATAAAAACGAGGGGCAGCGTTGGTATCCAACGTATCCTGTGCTTTCGCAACGCAAAACAGCGTCATGAAAGCTGTTACAAATAGTACTTTTTTCTTCATAGGTTATAAGAGTATAAAATTGCACAATCGTGTTAACAAAAGGTGCCACGCCATAGGCGTGGCACCAAGTGTGAGTCTTATTCAGCATCGCTGATGAAGGGATACTTGTAGTCGTAGGCGGGGTCGAAAGTCTCCTTAATGGCCTGAGGGCTGGTCCAGCGAATCAGGTTCAGGTACGAGCCGGCCTTGTCGTTTGTGCCGCTGGCACGGGCACCACCAAAGGGCTGCTGACCCACCACGGCGCCTGTAGGCTTGTCGTTGTAATAGATGTTGCCTGCGGCATACTTCAGGATATTGGCACCCGTCCGCAATGCCTTGCGGTCGGTGGCAAAGATGGCACCCGTCAGTGCGTAGGGCGAAGTCTCGTTGCACAGACGCAGTGTCTCCTCGTACTTGGCATCCTCGTAGACATACACGGTGATGATGGGTCCGAAAATCTCCTCGCACATCGACTTGTATTTCGGGTCGAGGGCACGGATGACCGTGGGCTGGATAAACCATCCCTTGCTCTTGTCGCCGGTGCCGCCGAACACGATTTCGGCATCCTTGCTCTTCTTGGCATGCTCGATATAACGCATGCAGTTGTCGAACGAAGCCTCGTCGATAACAGCGTTGACGAAAGCGCTGAAGTCGCGCACGTCGCCCACCTTGATTTCAGCAAGCATCTTGCCGACAAGTTTTTCGACCTTGGGCCACAGGCTCTTGGGGATATAGGCACGCGAGGCGGCCGAGCACTTCTGACCTTGGAACTCGAAAGCTCCGCGCACAATGGCTGTGGCCACCTGCTCGGGATTGGCCGACTTGTGGACGAAGATAAAGTCCTTGCCGCCGGTCTCACCCACAATCTTGGGATAAGTGCGGTAATTGGCGATATTGTCGCCGATTGATTTCCAGAAGCTGTTGAACGTGCCGGTGGAACCGGTGAAGTGGACACCGCACAGGTTGGCGTCGGCAAAAGCCACCTTGCCAATCAGCGAACCGCTGCCGGGCAGGAAGTTCACCACGCCGTCGGGCAGGCCGGCCTCTTTATAGATTTTCATCAACAGGTAGTTGGACAGCATGGCGGTGGTGCTGGGTTTCCAGATGCACACATTGCCCATCAGCACAGGCGACAGGCAGAGGTTGCTGGCGATGGAGGTGAAGTTGAAGGGAGTGATGGCAAACACAAAACCTTCCATCGGGCGGTAGGTCACATAATTCAGCGTACCCTTGTCGCTGCAGGGCTGGTCGCTGTATATTTGCGAAGCGTAATAGGCATTGTAGCGCAGAAAGTCCACCAACTCGCATGCCGAGTCGATTTCGGCCTGCATGGTGGTCTTGCCCTGACCAAGCATGGTGGCAGCGTTGATAAGCCAACGGTACTTGCCACTGATGAGGGTGGCAATCTTCAGCATCACACTGGCACGCTCAATCCACGGGGTGTTGGCCCATTCCTCGTGAGCCTTCATGGCGGCGGCGATAGCGGCCTGAACCTCCTTTTCACCCACTTTGTAGTACTTGGCAAGCACATGCTTGTTGTCGGTGGGCATCACAATCTCGCCCATCTCGGCGGTTTTCACCTCCTTGCCTCCAATAATGGGGCAGATGGTGGTGGTCTTCTTGTAGAGCTCGTCGAGAGCCTTACGAATCTCTTTACGCTCGGGACTGCCGGGCTTGTAGCCGAGGACGGGTTCGTTCTCGGGTTTCGGGAATGTGAAAATGGTGTTGTTCATACGAATTTATAATAGAATTTAACTTATGAATACCATATTGAAACAATTTGCAAATATACGATTTTTTTTCAATATGCAAAAAAAAATGTATCTTTGCATCCTGAAAATAACAAAACAAAAACAATACTATACTATCATGAAAAGATTCAGTATCATTATGATGTGCATCGCTGCCATGGCCTTTGCCTCCTGCAGCAGCATGGGTGGCACTTCCGTGGACAGCGCTGCCAAGACCCAAGGCCGCAACACGGCCAACGCCATTATCACACTCTATAACTCGTACAGAAACACCGGCACCGTCAGTCTCAGCAATCCTACGGACCTCACCGCCGCCCTCATGGTTGCCACCGGCTACACCAACATGCGTTCCAACAAGGAGAACGCCGACTACAAGAAAGCTTTTGCCGCTGGCATGGTTTCTGCCGGCTCCGGCCTCATCACCGCCGCCAATGTCGACTACGTCATCAACACCATGAACAGCCTAACAGGACTGAATGTGAATGCCAGCACGGTGTCCAACAATGTAGGTACGGCAACAGCCATCATCCAACTGCTCCAAGCCTTGGGTAGCACACCTGCCAATTAACATCATTCACCCTCCATCCTATTACTGGCGGGACAGGCTGCAGGTCTGTCCCGCCAGTTTTTTGCTCTACCCTACGGGTACCTGACCGTCACCCTTTCCACCAAATGCCTTCAGTCAGTTGAACCCAAATCGGTCGTTAGGAAACCGAAAAATCCGGAGTAACTGCAGAACCGTGCAATTCACGGGGACAAGCCCTGCGCCGTGAAGCGGCAACGATTTCCCCTCGCTACGGAGAGGGGCCGTTCAATCCTGCATCGTTATAGTATCGATATAGCATCGTTACTCGACATGATAACGGATAACAAGCCGGGAAGCAGGCAACATCGAGCCTAGATTGAACGACCCAAGTGGGTCGTGGCGCGCCGACGGCTGGGACTTCCCGGCACTGCGGTGGGACCGGGGAGACGCAGTGAGGGAGCAAAGGCTGGGCAGGGAAAGAGTGTGGAGGGCGTTGCGGCGGGGTTGGAGTGCCCGTCGGACAAGTGTAAAAAGTGAATCGAGAGTGCGGTTATCCTGATTGAAAAGTCGGCCGAATGACCGATTAGGGTTAAAGAAGCAATGACGAATGCGGGAATGACGACGTTACAACGATCCAAGTTTGCGCACAGAAAGCAACAGCCAGCCGGGTTCGGGCAAGCATTGTGTATCCCCAGGCAGGGTTATCGTTCTATAAGGGAATAGTATCCGACCGCGTCGGCCACGAGGAAGATGCTGCCAGTGACCAACACAAGGTCGTTGTCGGGGTCGGCGGCGGCACGTGCGGCACGGATGGCTTCGCCCACGGTGGGGAAGGCCAGTCCAGGCATGCCAATGTTCTTGGCGGCTTCGGCCAAGGTGTCCACTGGCAAGCCCCGAGGCACGGAGGGCTGGGTATAGTAGTAGGTTGTCCGTTCGGAGGGCAGCATGTGGAGTATCTTGACATAATCCTTGTCGTTGACACAGCCATAGACCAGATGCAGCCTACGGTAGGGCAATGAGGCGAGTTTGTGGAGCATGGCTTCGATACCGTCGGCATTGTGGGCGGTCTCGCAGATGGTGAGGGGACGGCTGTCGAGCTGTTCCCAACGGCCATGGAGACCAGTGTCGGCCACCACACGGGAGATGCCGCGCTGGATATGCTGAAGCGAAACGTCGAATCCGACGGTAGGCAACAACTGCAACGCCTGGAAGAGGGTGGCAAGGTTGTGCAGCTGGTAACTGCCGCTAAGGGGGGTTGAGAATTGAGAACAATCCCCGGCTGTAGCACCCGGAAATTTTTCAACTTCCCACTTACCGCTTTCAACGTTCATTTTTTCCACTGTGAATTGAAGGTCGGAGGAGTGGAGCGAGGGCGGTGCCGGTTGCTCTATTATGCGGTAGTGGTCGTCGGCAAAGTATATGGGGGAGTGCATCTCGGCTGCTTTTTGCTCGAAGACGGGACGCGTTTCGGGGTGGGTCTCCCCTATCACCACGGGAATGCCGGGTTTGATGATGCCGGCCTTTTCGGCAGCAATCTTGGGCAGGGTGTCGCCAAGAAACTGGGTGTGGTCGAAGCCGATATTGGTGATGATGCTGAGGAGCGGGGTGATGACATTGGTGCTGTCGAGCCGTCCGCCCATGCCTACCTCCACGACGGCGATGTCGACCTGCTGCGAAGCAAAGTAGTCGAAGGCCAGGCCCACGGTCATCTCGAAGAAGCTGAGCTGGAGGGTTTCCATGAAAGGTTTGTGGAGCTCAACAAAACGGGTCACTTCGTCGCGGGGAATCATGGCGCCGTTGATACGGATACGCTCGCGGAAGTCGACAAGATGGGGTGAAGTGTAGAGACCCACTTTATAGCCCGCCTGCATGAGGACAGAGGCGAGAAAATGGGAGACGGAGCCTTTGCCGTTGGTGCCGGCCACATGGATGGAACGGAACCGTTGCTCGGGATGGCCGAGATGCTGCATAAGGCTGACGGTGTTGGTGATGTCGGCTTTATAGGCAGCCTTCCCGATGCGGTGGTACATGGGCAGACTGTTGAAGAGGTACTCTATGGTTTGATCGTAATTCATACGCTATTAGTGTAAAGTATAGGTGAGCCCAACAAGGCAGAGACCGCGGTAACTGGGGTAGTTCTGCCAATAAAAGTAGCGTTGGAACAGGAGGTTGTCGAACTTGAGGAAGAAACTGAGGGCCTTGTTGTGGCGGTATTCCACTTCGAGGTTGAGCCCGAGGCGCATGGGCAGGAACAGGGTGCTGTCGGCACCAGCGGCATCCTTGACGGTAGTATAGGGCATACGTCCGAGCGTCTGGAATTCGGCGCGGCCAATGACTTTGTCGTTGTAATTGACGGTGGCGGCAAGGGCAGCGTCGAAGTCGGGACGGTAGTACAATGGGTATTCTACAGTTTCGCCGTTGCGGATGTAGGTCTTCTGGTTCTTGTAGAGATAGTAGTTGCCCTTGAGCTCGAGGCGGAGCATCTCGTCGTTGATAAAGACAAAGCTGCCGCCCACCTTGACGCGGGTGATGCTGTCGTATACGGGGATGAAGACATTGTGCAGTGTATACTGCTCGTTGAGCTTGAACGAGAGGTCGTCGTTGAGATAGCTGTAGAAGCCATACAGGTTGAAGTCGATTTTCTTACTGAGGTTCAGGCGGATGTTGGCGCCAAAATCGTAGTGGCTGGTGGCACGCACGGTGCTGTTGGGCATGATGTAGGGGTTGACGAGACGGAGACGGTTCCAACTCTGTGCCTCGATATTGCCGCGGGCGGAGAGGGTGACGTTGACAAGGTCGTGGAAGAACGATTTGCTGACAGCGGCATCGGGATAGATGCGCGGCTCTATCTCGGGGATGTTGTAGCCGTCGAGCGCCACTACTGCACCGGCGTGAATCTGGAATCCAGAGAAGAGGAAGTCGAAATAGGGATTGACATTGTAGAGACGGCGGTACTTGCTCTCGCTGAGGGCGCAGCGGCCATTGGCCGTGTCGGCAAGAGAGGCGGCCAAGAGTGAGTCGTGGCCGAAGGGCAGTTCATAAGGATTGAAGCTGTTGGCGTAGCCGTCGTAGGTTAGGTGGAGATAGGCGATGGCTTTATACTGCTGTGCAATGGTGAATCCGTAATGGATGTTACCGTCCACATTGATGTTGAACTCGTTCTGGCCATAGGTGGCAAAGAGGTCGGTGACGCCTACATTGGCTTCATATCCGAGGGCGTTGACGTCGGTGTTGAGGGTCTTGACGCCAAGGTTGACCAATGCGGTATTGTAAGCCATGCGGTAGGATGAGCGGGTGATGCTGTCGCGAGGGAGGGCAAGAACGGCATGGAGCGTGCTGTCGGAAAAGCCATAGTAGCGGGTGAAGTCGTTTTGATAGCCCACGTCAGCACTTAGCTGCAGATGGTTGCGGGTGATGTATTTGCCAAAGGCGGTGATGTCGGTATAGGAGAAAGGAGCCTGGCCGTAATGGTCGGGGGAATAGACGGTGTCGACATGACGGCCTATGGTGCCCCATGAAGAGCGATGGGTGGCGCGGACACCAAAGGTACGGTCGTGGCTGCGCAGCGAATTATAGTAGAACTCGGCGAGGGGCGACCAATAGTTGCCGAATCCGAGCTTAAGGTAGTTGCTATAGAGACGGGTGGCGGGTTCGCCGATGATGCGGGCAGCCTTGATGCGAGAAGGCTGATAGAGCGAGGTGAGACGACGGGTGGTGATGTCGTAGGTAAGGTCTTTGGGCATGGTGGCCACGGTGTCGGTGATGGTAGGGGCCACGTTCACCTTCTGGCTCTCCTCCACCACAGGTTTGTAGCGGCTGGTGACAACCACGCGTTCGTTATAGACATTGCTGTCGGCCTGAGCCTGACAGACAGGGCCTGCGGCCAGCAGGCCGAGGGCGCACATGACGGTGTGTATGCTGAAGTTCTTCATGACTAATTATTTTCGGGTTCTTTTTCAAGTTCAATTACTATCTCTTCCTCTTCGGGCTGCTGCACGGGCTTCTCCTCCTCGAGGATGGCATTGCGTTTTTGCAAGGCCACCTGCACGAGGTCGTCGCCATCGTAGTTGTCGATGATGCTCTGGAGGGTCTGTTTGGCCTGGAGGTTATTGCCGCGAGCATGGAAGATGTCGGCCCAGAGAATGAAGCTCTTGGCCAGCCAGTAGTCGCTGACGGGCGCGGCGGTGATGGTCTCGATGACACGCTCGGAGGCATCGTAGTCGGCTTGCAGAAAACGCATCTCGGCCCTGCGATAGGAAGCCTCGCCGCTGTACTCGCCGTTGGTGGAGGCGGTGAGCAGCGCGTAGATGCTGTCGGCCTGGGGATAGGTGGCAGGGGTCTCGTAGTAGCTGCGCGCCATGCTGATGCGAGCCTCGTCGCGCAGTTCGTCGGTAATCTTTGGCTCGGAGAGGAGCATGCGGGCAGCAGAGACAATGCTGTCGCGCTGTGCCAGATGTACCCAGCTACGCAGGTAGCCCACCCTGCCCGCGAGACGGTTGTTGGCGTTTTCGGCCACCTCGACCAGCTGGCCGTAGAGGTCGAGTGCCTTGGTGAAGTTGTTCAAGTTGTAGGCGATATTGGCGGCATTGTGGAGCGACCGCTCGGTGTAGCTGTTGCGCGAAGCGGCAGCCACAGCCTCGTAATGGGGCAATGCCTGCTCGTTCTGCCCGTTGCGGAATAGGCAGTCGGCAGCGTAATAGTGGGCCTGAAGATGGAAGAGGCCTTCGGGGAACTTGCTGAGATAGCTCTCGAAACTCTTTACCGAGCTCTCGCAGTCGCCGTTCATGTAAAGGTTCTCGGCACTCATGTAGAGGGTGCTGTCCTGTTCGACCGTCGAGACGTTGGTCTTGGTGGTACGCTTTACATAGGTGAAGTATTCGTCCACTCGGTTCTGGCTCACATATATATTCTTCACAGTGCTGAGGGCATCGCGGGCCTCGTCGGTGCCGGCATAGTGGGTCAGCAGCTGGTCGAAGACATCGAGTGCCTCGTTGTTACGGTCGGTATTGTAGTAGATGAGACCCATGTTGAGCAGTGCCGTCTTCACCAGACTGTTCTGCGGGTAACGGGTGCGGAAGTTGTTGAAGTAGAGCAAAGCCATCTCGTTGTTGTCGCAAACCAGATAGGTGTTGCCTATCTCGAAGAGCGCTTTGGGTGCCAAGGGCGACTGGTTGTAACGCTCGAAAATCTGGTTCAGATAGGTGAGCTTCTCATGATATTTGCCCATGGCTCCATAGCAAAGGGCTTTCTGATAGGTGGCATAGTCGGCATCGGCATCCTCAGCCTCTATCACACGGTCATAGTACTTGATGGCTTCGGCGTATTTGCTGTCGAGATAGCTGCAATCTCCCAGTCGGTTGTTCACATCGTTGACCTGATGCTTGTCGATGGATTTGTCGGCCAGGCGGAGGAATATCTTAAAGTCGTCGGCGGCATCGGAAATATTGTTTCGTTTCATGCACAGGTAGCCGTGCGTATAGAGCGCCTGACGGTAGTAGGGCGAAGTGGTGGCATTGCTGCTAAGCATAAAGCGGTCGAGTGTCTTGCCGGCAGCATCGTAGTCGCCCATACGGTAACGCGACTCGGCATATAGATAGTAGGCATCGGTGGTGTACTTGGGCAGGGCATTGATTTTGGCTGCCTTCTGAAAATAGCTGGCGGCGTTTTTCATGTTGCCCGTGTTGAACACCTCGATACCCCTGTTGATGACGATACGCTGGTAGGCCTGGTTCATGAGCGGGGTGCGGTCGGGAATCTTCTCGATAAGGGTGAGGGCATCCTTGTAGTTGCGTGTGGTGAAGTAGAGCGAGCTGAGAATCTCCTGTACTTCGGCCTTGTGGACACTCTTGGGATACTTGGCCAGGTAATCCTCGAACGAACGGATCGACTCGTTATAAGGATTGGCGTTCAACTCATACGACAGCTTGGCGTAGTTGAACAGTGCATCCTCCTTTATCTTGGGGTCATAGTCCATCTTCGAGGCTTGGAGGAACATGCTGCGGGCATCGTTCTTGCGGCCTAGCTTGATGTCCACATCGCCCAGCACATACAGGGCACTTTGGGCCACACTGTCGTCGCAAGCGGTCTTCTTCCCCAGATAGAACTGAGCAGAGTCGTATTGGTGAAGCATATAATGGCAGTAGCCTATCTGGTAGTAGCTGTCCTGGGGGGTACAGGCCACCGGCAACTGAGCCTTTTTACCCTTGGACGTGGCGGGTGCCACATCCTGCACGGCGGCGGTCTCTTCACGGTCGCGGTTGCGCATGGCGGCAGTGTAATAGTCCAAGGCGTTCTTGTACTCGCCACGGTTGAAATACACTTCCGCCACCATCTGTCGTATCTCGTTCTTCTTGAAAACATCCTCCTCCAGCAGCAGTGTAGGAGCCATCTGCAGCAGCTCGTCGTTCTTGCCGAGATAGTAGTAGATACGTGCCACGTACGAAGGCACTATCTTGGCGAACTTGTTGTCCGACTGCAGCTTCTCGAAGTTGCGCAGTGCCAGGTCATACTTGCCCTCCATGTATTGCAGATGGGCATAATAATAGAGCGAGGCATTGGTGTACTTCGTGCGACCATTGATGTCCTGGGCAAAGAATTTCTTTGCCTCGGCATAGTCCTCGTCGACGAAATAGCAGTACCCCACCTTGAAGTTATACTCGCTCCGGTGGCCGTACTCCACCTCGCGAGCGGGCACTTTCTTGTAATACTTCAACGCCTTGGCATAGTCGCCTGCGGCATAGTGGTAGTTGCCCAGATAGAAGTTGGCCATATTCGTGTGCTTGTTCTGGGGATAGCGACGCAGAAACTCAGTGAGACGGAAATCAGCGTCGCTGTTGCCCAGCCGCTCGGCGCACACTGCGCCATAGAAGCAGGCCTCCCTGGCCATCTCGTCGTCCACCCCTGAGGCATCCGCCGTCAACCTGTCGAACAGATGCTGTGCCGATGCATATTTTTCCTTCTGATACAGGTCCACAGCCTGGCGGTAAAGCTGCCGCACGCCCTCGTCCGACGACGATTTCTGCCCGAAAACAGGCTGCACGGCCATCATTACAACCGCAATAACTAAAAGAGATTTAATACGTTGCATACTAAAGTGTTTACTTATTTTAAGAAGTAAAGATACTAATAAAATATATCATACCAGCCACCTGTCCCGTACACTTTTCAACACCAGTTTGTGAAAAGGCCGTGAGAACACGTTCTCAAGTCGTTAATGTGTTATTCCGTTGATAGGTTAAATCGTTGATAAGTTGATAAGTTAATATGGCTTGCATCATATCAACATCCAACATATCAACATCTAACAAACTACCTCAGGAAGAACGGCTTTTCCTCGGCTTGCTGCTTGGGCTGCCAAGGGGCATGGAGCAGGAATCCGCTGGCGGGCGACGGCGTCACCGTATACTGCAACTGTCCCTCGGGATTTATCAGTATGAACCAGGGGTATGACACCACGCCGTAATGCTCCAGCAACTTGTAGTTGCCGTTGAAGTGCAGCCACGTCCAGTTGTAGTGCTGTCCCTTTTTGGTGTTCTTCAGCAGATGGTACATCTTCTGGAACTCGCGGTCGCAGCATATCGTCACAAACTCCACATTCTTGTTTTTCGCATAGATGCTGTCCTTGAAATGCGCCAACGTCTCAATCTCGCCCATGCTGTTGGGGCTGCCCACCCTCACAAACGACAGGTACACCCACTTCCCTTTCATCCCTTCCAGCGACACCATCTTCTTGTCCACATCGGGCAGTGTGAAATCCTCCATTGTCGCCCCCGGCTCCTGTCGCGTCAGGCTGGCCACAATACGGTCGGACAACACTTTGTGCTCCGGGAACTTGCTCCGCTTGCCAATCATCTCCAGCATCTGCACCACCTTGCCCCCCTCATAGTACCGGGGCAGATAATAGGCCTCCTGCAGTGCCTGCAACGCCACCAGTTCGCGCACCCGCTCGTTGCGCAGCAGCGTGTCCGTGCCCAGCGAGTCGAGAAACACCTTCACCTTTAGCCCATTCACCCAGTCGCCTAGCTGCCACGCGGGGATCTTGTTCGTCCCCTTCGACACCGAATTGGCAAACAGGGTAGTAAAGAACGACATGTAGTTGTCGTCGTAATACAGTATCGGCTGTCCTTTGATGTAGCGGTCCACCATCTGCCTGCGCGTGGCGAAATGCAGGCCGTAGCGCATGCTTGCCAGCTGGTAACGCTTGTAGCGGTTGAAAAACTCGTTCCGCGTGTCGGGACAGCGCCGCGCCACCTCAGCCTCCAGGCTGTCGAAGTAACGCTTCTGCGGACGGAAACGGCAGTCGAAGAACATCCGCAGACTGTCGATATAATGCGCCACCACCGCCTCGAAATCGGTAATCAACCCGTTCAGTTCACCTTTGGGCATATTCACAAACTCCAGAGGCAACGCCTCGGGAGCCAGATACACATTCCTCTGCTCATCCATATTCCAGTCAAACCGTGGCACATACACCTCATAGTCGCGCCCCGGCTCGACAAAGAACGACTGGCTGTAGTTCTCAATCTGCAGCGTCATCATCGCCGGGTAATTGGCATAACCCTTCAACTCGAAAGTGCGGTTCTCCCCAATCACAGCGTGGTCCACCTCCACCTCCGTCATAGTCAGCATATCAGTGTAGCGGTACAGATACACATCCTTGCCAGCCCCGTTCACCACCTCGCCGTGGATGGTGATATTGGTCTGGGCCCCTGCAACACCTGCACATGCCACAAAAACAACGATACTAAAAAAACGAAATAAACGAACCATAGCACAAAACTGTTTTTTTGTAATAACGCATACAAACAAAAAAAATTGTCCCCACCCTCGCATAATGCGTTAAAGTGTTATTGTAGGTTGGAAGGTTTAACGGATAAATAACCCTCTAAAACCTTAAAAAACCATAACCTAAAAATCCCACATTCCTTATTTCTTAATCAGTTTCTTAACGACTGTTCCTTCAGCGGCAGACATACGAACAAAATAGACACCAGAGGATAATGAAGAGTGCGGAATGAGGAATGAGGAAGTTATCGTTGTTGGAGGAATGACACTGCGACCAGTGAGGTCAAGCACTTCAATGGTGGAGGGACAACTGACGCTGATATTGACATCACCGTGTGCCGGATTGGGGAAAATGATTAACTCACAACCCTTACCTCTCAGCTCATTTATGCCTTCTGTAGTGTCAGCCACCCACTCGAAGATTGCGACAATGGAGGTATCGGAGGTAACAAAAATGCCTCGCGGATTCTCCAAAGAACCATCGCTCCAACCGAGACAATTCCATCGCCCTCCCACTATAGCAGTGTCCACCAATGTATATCCTATCTCGACAATGCTGCTGTCGGCATATATGCCGCTACCGTAGGTTTCAACGGCTCCGTCCACGTTGGCAGACACCACGACAGTACGCCAAACGGTGTCGGGAGGCAACGGCGGCGTGGAGATACTGTCGAAGTAGGCGGTGAGCACAGTGTCGCTCACCAACAGAAGGGTTCGGGAGGCGTTGGTGTCGCCATCGCTCCAGCCAAGGAACCGGAAGCCGTCATTTGGTGTGGCATAAATGGCCACCATGCTGCTGTCCTCATACACACCTGCGCCAGCGACACTGCCCATCGTGCTGTCACAATAGAGAGTGACAGTACGCCACACGGTGTCATAAAGGGTCGTATCCAAAAAGAGATTCACTTCGTAGATTTCCACATAGCATCGGTTGTTTTCGTCACCGCTGCCTTCATACCAGCAGAGCACAACACGATTCACACTGTCGGGAATGCTCGTAAGGGGAATGGTATCGGTGTCGAGCGAGTGTCCCCGATTGGGCAGGGTGTCAATGGCAACGAAACTGGTGTCGTTCCAATAGCCCACCAACAGATTGCCCATACCAATCGACATGGGTCGGTGACGTAGTTCCAATAATGTTGAACGAAGAGGTACATTCACCGATGGCAGGGTTACATAACTGCCTGCCGGTTCTGAAGAAAGAGAATCCATCGCCCACATCCGCAGATGTTGCGGGCTACCTGTAACCTGTGGAGAGTTGGAGGCAGACCCTTCCCACAAAGCTTCCCAGCAGTTAGGGAGTTCGCCGGAGGGCACTCCGCTGAAGTCTTCCTGTAAAGGCAGGGACACGGAACCACAGAGGGTTTGGAATGAGACGGTGCAGTAGTGTCCAATGTCACCGCCAACGATGGCGGCGACATCGATGGATAGTAATGTACCGGCTGGCAGACCTGTAAGCGTTGCAACGGTGTCGGCAACAACCCAGTCCAACACTGTATATACCCCGTTTCGCACTTTCAGATGATAGTTGGTGGCACCTTCGACAGGGGACCACACAGTGTGGGCAGTGGTTTGTCCGATGCTGTCCACAGTCAAGGGACAGGGTGCAGAAGCTCTGGTGTCATAATTAACCTCGATGTTGTCGATGATTACATGGGAGAGGTCGTTGTCTGTCCACCACCGCAGTGCTATTCGCGCGTCGGGAATGGTGACGGAGAAAAAGCTGATGGTGTCGCGTCGGTAGCTACTTGCATGGCTCGGCAGACTCTCCACTACAACAAAATTATCGACGGTATCGATGTATCCCACGTCCAACGTACCATGGAATACACTTTCGTAACTGTAATCCAATGCCATAGTGAGTTTGTACAGCGTATCGTCCATCCAAGGCAGCAGAGCATAGGAAGCACTGTTTCCCACCAAAGAACCAGCAAGCATTACGAAGGCTTTGTCAGGATTGTTGAATAGATAAGGATCCGCGTCGATAACATGAGGTGCAAAGCCGTTGTAACCACTCCATGCATAATCCCAACATGAGGGTAACGTGATGGTGGAATAATCGACTAACACCCCTTCGAAATCCTCATACCAAGGAAGTGAATGGCAACTGAACGCAAAAACTACGACCATGACAGTGTCGGAGCCATAAGCGTTGGCAGCAATCACCGTGAGGGTGTCATGCCCTCCAACGAGATACGAAAACTCCCAGTTTGTAACCCTGGGCAGAGAGTCTGGATACCATATCACCGTAGTATCCAACAACGAACTGTGGCAACTGACAATCAACCCATTCCGCGAACAGCCGTTGAGGGAGGCTGAGAGGACGACGCTGTCGGGGACGATAACCGTGTCAGGAGCGGTCAGCGTGAGCTGCGGCAGCGGGTAAGCCACGACAGGGAAGATGCATGTGGAGGTGTCGGCTCCATAGGAGTTGGAAACGACAAGGGTCAATGTATCGACCCCGGCGAGGGGATAAACCACATCCAGGCTCTCGCCATAGAAGGTGCTGTCAAGCAGCACAGAATGCCATTGCAAAGTAGGTGAACCCACTGCGTGGTTGTGCGTTGCATAGATTGTCAAGGAGTCGCCCACAAACACAGCCTGTGGAGGCTCGATGTGTGCCACGGGCAAATAATTATAGTTCACAGAAACGCTGTCGATTTGCACGGTTTCGCAACCACGGAGTACAAAAGCCAGACGCACCGTTTGACCGGCGTAGTCGGAGAGAGGTGCAGAGGCCAGCTTGAATTGATCGTCGCCGGCAATGGCACTGTGGCGGTATATTACATCGGTGAAAGCAGTGCTGTCATTAGCATGGGTTACAGACACTCGCACCTCAAGCACCGGTGTTCTGTTGTAGCGGGGATATAACGCCTGCAACCATTGTATGTTCAAACCATCGGCAGAGTCGGGTATTGCAAAACGGGGTGTAACCAGCCACTCGTTGTTCAGATTAGAGCCATAGCCTGCCTTAAGGAATGTTCTGGGTATATCATCAGACAAATAAGACCATCGGCGGTAACCGGCATTGCCGCCATAATTCCATATAGTCCAACAGTATAAAGGGGTATTATTGTCTATGGGGTCATTCCATCCCACCGCATCCATCACGGGGCAGTAAAATACCACAAGGGAATCCGATGCCGAACCACTACCGTAAATGTTGACGGCTGTAACGGAAAGGATGTCGGTGCCTTCGAAGGAATAAACGATAAAGGTACTGTCGGCAGATGTAGTCCAAACGGAGTCCAGCAGAGAAGAATACCATGTAAAGGTAGTACCAATCTGGCTACCCTCCAGCAGCGAAGCTCGCAGCAGCACACTGTCACCGGAGAAGGCAGTGTCCTGCACATCGAGGCGTACGAGGGGAGCCGCCGTTGAACGAATCTCCACATCGTCAAAATAGAGACGGCACCACCTGGGCAGGTGAATTGAATGGTTGTGGAAAGCCAGGTGGATGCTGCGTCCAGCGTAAGCAGTAAGGTCAAGGGAAAGTGTGTCGAAGTCCGAATTTCTCGTATGAGTGATATGAGCAGCACTGTCAGTGTAAAGCAAAGTATAGTTGGCGGTATCGGTATGGTCAGCCGAGTCGGTCACTAACACACTGTAGCGAAGGGGATAGTTATGGTTACTGGTGGCCACCTTCCAAAAAAGATGCGGCATAAGGTTGGTGTCGGCAGGCAGCTGTATCTCTTTCGACATAATCCAACTGAAGGGGTCGTTTGCGACATTAAGCACAAGGGAGTTATTGTAGCAGAAAAAACGGCTACCTTCAGGCTGATACCAGCATATCTTGCCATGCAGGAAATCCTCATTCCACGGTATGACCGATGCGGAGCAATCCTTCACATTGACAAAGTTTATCACAGTGTCGGCTCCATAAGCGTTGGCTGCGACGACAGTGATGGTGTCCATGCCCCCAAGGGTGTAGTTCAGATTGAAAATGGAGTGCAACGAAGTGTCGACCCATGTGGTGTCCATCAACGACGAATGCCAAATAAAGCGCAAACCCTCGAAAGAGCCGCGTCGGAAGTCGGCACTGCAAACCAAGGTGCTGTCGGTATATCCCAATGCGGGCACCATGACACTCTTCAATATGGGCAGGGTGTCATAGTCCACCGCCACACGGTCGACAACCGAACTGCCGAACACATGGTTTCGATACAAGGCCACACGGATGGCCTGCCCCGCATAGGGAGCCAACGGGATGGTGTGGATAACGAGGTTATTGTTGCTCTCTCCAACGAACAGGGTGTCGACGCGAAGACTGTCCCCCGTCGTCGAAAGGATTGTTCCTGTAACGCTGCGCGAATAGTGAATCCAAACCGACAGGTTGTCAATAATCGTGTCGGGCACCAATATGGGCGGCGAGATGAGATAAGAACCCTCTGTCCCATTGGAGACCATCAAATCCTTTTTCGAGACATAACCTCCATGCTCATCGATGAAGCCATAGGTAGCATTGATCCCCGTATGAGTCCATTCGACCATTTGCCAGCATGCAGCGTAGTCCGCTTCTGCACCCATAAAGGTAGTAAAATCCTCTTCCCAAGGAAAGGTGCGGACAGTGTCGCAGAAGTATATGCCACTGGCAACAGAAAGTACGATGGTGCCGAAAGCATTAGCGACGACCACCGACACCGTGTCGATGCCCGCAAAGGGATACGTCAAGGTCACCGTGGGGTCTGAAGTCATCAGGGTAGTGTCCAGCTGCAAGCTGTGCCAGGTGAAAGTCAGTAGCGAGTCGCTGCCGCGAGTGAGGGTCACGGTATAGCTAAGCGTATCTCCCTGTCTGGCCACCGGCGACGATACCGCAAGGGTGCCCTGGGGCATGTCGTCGCTCTCGATGGAGAGACTCCCAATGCCAAAAAAGTCGAGACTGTACCGAGTGTCGGTCTTGACAATGCTGAAGGCAATATTTACAGTCTGTCCTGCATAGGCCGAGAGGTCGACGGTATCGGTCTCATACTGGTACCACAAATTAGCGATGAAGGTTCTCACCGTGTCGTAGGTTTGAAGGCTGTCGCGACTGCCTGTGCCGACGAGGATATGCAGGGTACAACCCGTACCGATGCGTCTTGTATGGAAAGTGAGGATAAGACCTGCCGTGTCGTCAGGTAAAGCAAACGTCGGCGATACTAACGCGCAGCCGTTCACCTGCTGTACTGATGGGACGGTGATGCCGAGATAGTCGGAATCTGCATCCGGCAACCATAGAGAGGAGGTGTCGCCCATCCGAGTCCAGCATTCATTGTTTAATGCTATATTGTTCCACCAAGGGAAGGTGTTGATAGTATCGCATTGTGCCCGCAAACCCATAAACGACAGTAGGGTAACGGATAGAGTCAGTATCAGTTTTTTCATTTTCAATCCGATCTGTTTTGACATTTGACAAGTTATTTTAGTATCATTGATTTGACATATCCCTATATCATGCATTAAGCAAAAAAAACAATTTTATTATCTATAACGTTATAAAGCCCGATTTATTACAATGACATCACAAAAATAATAGTTTTTTTCCCCGAAGGTGCCAAATTTTGGTATTTTTTTTTACTCAGCGTTGCACTTGTAACTGGAATTTAAGCGGTGTTTTTCCATCTGTGCTTATAACAGTCGGCCTGTAGCTCACCCCCTACCACTCCATAAGAGGGGACGGCTGGCAAGACACTTTGCAACAAAAATACGGCAAATTTATTTTTTCTCTTTTGGTTTGACAAAAAGTTATATCTTTGCACCGTTGGCGTCGCCGCTGCGTCGTGTGCAAAGGCGGTGGCACAATGATTATTAACTCAAAGTTTAACCCAAAAAACACTACCGAAATGAAGAAGTACATTTGCGACATCTGTCACTATGAGTACGACCCCGCCAAGGGCGACCCCGACAACGGCATTGCCCCCGGCACTGCTTTCGAAGACATCCCTGCCGACTGGGTGTGCCCCCTCTGCGGCGTAGGCAAGGATGATTTCAGCCCTGTCGCCGAATAAGCCTGATTTTGTAATCACCCGATTGAGTCAGTGTGTCTATGACGCAAGCACACACCGACACACTGACACAGTCAAAAACTGCACAATCGACTTGTTCGTCCATATCGACTGCAACGCCTACTTTGCCTCGTGCGAAGTCGCCACCCGCCCAGGACTTGAGGGGCGACCTCTTGTCGTGGCCAACGGCAACGAAAACGGGGGCGGTGTCATCCTCGCCCTCACCCCCGAGGCCAAAGCCCTCGGCCTCAAACGCGGCATCCCCCTCTTCAAAGTCCGCAGCCTCCTCCGCCTCAACGATGTGGTGGTATGCCCCGCCGACCACAAGAAATACCGCCGCATCTCCAGGCAAATCATGGACACTGTGCAACAGCAGGGCATTGTGCTCGACTTCGTGCAGTACTCCGTCGACGAGTTCTTCGGACGCCTGCCCGTCGAAGAACCCGACACGGTGACACACTATGTCCGTCTCGTCATGGACCTCATCACCTCCACCACAGGCATCCCCGTCAGCTGCGGCTGCTCTCAGACCTACACGCTGGCAAAGGTGGCCACACACTATGCCAAACACTATAGCGGCTACCACGGCGTGTGCGTGCTGACGCCCGACAAACGCAACAAAGCCCTCGCCATGCTCCCCGTCGCCGACGTGTGGGGTATCGGGCGCAAACACCTCCAGAAACTTGCCGGCATGGGCATAGCCAATGCCAAACAGTTTGCCGACTGCGACGAGCACACCGTCGAC
>JAEEGL014906860.1_pt1 | contig 28407 bp, 22 predicted proteins | sample 9134231 | NCBI WGS metagenome assembly JAEEGL01 (sample SAMN16246548, study PRJNA631951) | gut metagenome | biome: gut microbiome; feature: rumen; material: fiber-attached | host: Bos | place: Iran: Karaj | collected 2018-10
AGCAGCAGGGCGCAGGGAACGGCCCCGATGAAAGGACCGAAAAACGGAATGATATTCGTTACCCCGATCATCACGGCGATCAATAAAGGGGAACCGTATCCCAGGATGAGGCATCCGATAAAACAGATGAATCCAATGATCACGGAGTCCTTAAGCTTTCCCATAAAGAAACCGTTAAACATCCTGTCCGCATAGGCGACCTCACCGAGGACGGCCTGATACCAGTGTTCTGAAAGAACGCTTCTTAAGCACAGTCTGCCCTGCGCCGCAAACTGCTCCCTCTTAAGCAGCAGATACAATGCAATGATCAGACCCAGCAACAGATTCTTTAAGACTATGATCACTCCGGCCACGCGCCCGAAAAACGAAAGACCGATGGTCTGGATATTGGGGAGCACAGAGGAATTGAGCAATTTCTCTATATAATCCGCAGCCTCATCCGTTATGCTTTCCAGGGTGTCCAGGATTACCGGCTTTCTGTCCATGAACTCTTCAACATATCTCTTTGCCTTATCGATCTGAGACGGCAGCACCTTTATCAGTCCGGAGATACTCTTTGCCAGAGCCGGGATGATCAGAAGGACAATGGCGGTGATTATCACAATGCCGATCAGGATGGAGCAGAACACCGCCAGTGTCTTTACAAGCTCTTCCTTTCTGCCCTTAAATGCCTTCCCGAACAGCTCCTCAAGCCTGCGGCACATCGGTGTCAGCAGATAAGCCATGACAGCGCCGTATATAAACGGCTCTAATATCGAGTTTACCATGCTGACGGCCCCGGAGACGCTATCTATCCTCAGGATAATAAAATACAGGATGATGCATACCGACAGCGCTCCGGCGATGGCGACGGACAATCTGAGGTATTTTTTTTTCTCGTCATTCATATATTATATTCACTTCCTCGTTATTCCCTGCAGGGGGCCTGTCTCACCTGAAGCTCTTGATCCAGGTGATAAGAGAGTCATGATGGGTATTGTTGTATACATCTCTTCTCATCTGATCCGTTACAGGCCCGTTCTTTTCCATGATGGCGATGATGGCTTCCTGAAGGCCGGCAATGATGCCCTCCGAATAGCTGCGGCCGTCTTTTTCAGGTTCCTTCTTTTCCGGTTCCTTCTTTTCAGGCTCCTTCTTATCAGCCTCCTTCTTATCCCGTTCTGCCGTAGCCTGTGTCCCGATTCCGGTCTGTCCGGTCTTTTCTTTACCTTCCCGGTTTTCCGGCGATCCCGCGCCCTTTACGACCGTCCCGCTTACTATCGCTTCAGGGAGGCCTGCGGGCTCCATCTTATCATCTGCATCCACGGGAACCCAGATCTCACCTGAATTGCCCTGTATCGTAACCTGTATATTCCCCCCTGAAACGCTTACGCATTGTCCCGACAGGGCTCCCATATACGAAGCGGCATTTCCGGCGGGAAGCGTCATATTATAGCTTCCGTCATCGTTGTTGACCGTAACGATCACGGATCTTCCGTTATGATTTCTGGAAAAGGCATACTGTCTGTTCGTAAGCAGCAGTTCCCTGTAGTCCCCGTAGGAAAGCTCCGGTGTCCGGCTCCTTACCTTTCCAAGGGCAGCAATGAGCTTAGTGGCGGGATTTGTTTTTACCGCGTCCTTAAAATCCTTTAAGTCAAGGGCAGGACGGAGGGAGGCATCGGAGAATTTCTCCTTTCTTCCCTCGATGGCAAATTCGGAGCCGTAATATACGGAAGGGATCCCGGGCATTGTATACAGCAGGATGTGGACCGGAGTAAAATGAGCCTTGTTTGAAAGCTTCGTATAGATCCTTTCCACGTCATGATTGTCAACAAAATTGTAGAGCTTAAAGCCGCTGCCCCCGCTTTTCCCCATTCCCTCAAGCCTTCTCTGGGTATGGGCGATCTCGAAATAATTGTGATCGTTGTGCCCCGAATAAAAGGCCTTGTGCATGACATAATTCGTCACCGAATGCAGGGTTCCCTCATTTACCCATCTCGAGTAATCGCCGTGGATCACCTCTCCCATCAGCCAGAACTCCGGCTTCACCTCTTCCGCTACCGACCTGAGCATCTTCATGAAATCAAAATCCAGTACATCGGCAGCATCCAGACGCAGCCCGTCGATATCAAACTCCTTTACCCAGAAACGGATCGTATCACCGATATAATCCTTTACCTCGGGATTTCTCTGGTTGAGCTTCACCAGAAGGTTGTAGCCGCCCCAGTTGGCATAGGAGAACCCGTCATTATACTCGTTATTGCCATAGAAATTTACATTGCAGTACCAGTCCCTGTAGCGGGAGTTTTCCCGGTTCTCCTTAAGGTCCCTGAAAGCAAAGAAATCCCTTCCTGTATGATTGAACACTCCGTCCAGGATCACCCTGACGCCTTTATCATGACATTTTTTTATAAAATCCTTAAGATCTTTGTTATCCCCAAGCCTCGAATCCAGCTGCCTGTAATCCGTTGTCTCATATCCGTGTCCGACCGATTCAAAGAGCGGGCCTATATAGAGCGCGTTACACCCGATCTCCTTAATATGATCGATCCAGGGAGTAAGCTCCTTAAGCCTGTGGGTCACACCGTCATATGCATTCTCCTTAGGCGCATTCAAAAGCCCCAACGGATAAATATGGTAAAATATCGCTTCATCATACCAAGCCATCTCAACTACCTCACTTTTCTGTTTTTTGCCCTGCGCCCCTCAAACGCAGGAAATGACCAAAACGCAAGCATTTTGGTCATTTCTTATAATACCAGAAAACTATAAGTAAGCGCAATACCATCCGAATCCGTATCCCCCAAGCTCAAACCGCCCGGGACAGATCTTCTCTTTCTCCCCTGAAGGCCTCTTCATTATTCCTCCCTCGGATGAGGCAAGCACCGTATACTCTCCGTCCTCCCCGGTAGAGACACTCCTCGGTTCCCCGGAGAAATTGAAGAAAGCAAGTATCTTCTCTCCCCCGTAATATCTTCCTATGCCAAGCACGCTGTTATCATTCTCTCCGCTGCTTAAGGGGATCACCCAGGTATCGGCGGCATTTACAAAGGCCTCGTGGCTGCTCCTGAGCTTTTCTAAAGCGGTGATGGCGTTATATATCTTTCCCTCTCTGGTGGCCTTATCCTTTCTTCTTCCCGCGCTTTCCCAGTCAAATCTGCCACGGTGGATATACCGGCTGTCCGCGCTTTTCAGAGGATCCTCCCTGTAAGAATAGTCATTCAACTGCCCGATCTCATCGCCGCTGTAAAGGATCGGTATCCCGGAAAGCGTAAGGAGGAAAGCATGGAGCATGATATCAAGAGCTATGGCAGACCCTGTAGCCTCCCCGTCACCCTCATATTCCCCGGCTTCGATACCGCACAGAGAAGCCGTGGTCCCGCACAGCCTGGCGTCCCCGAGCCTGGGATCGTCATTATAGAGCTCGCCTCTTGACCTGCTCCCGTAGCAATACCCCCGGAAATAATCGTTTAAGAACTTTTTATGTGCGACCTCCTCCATGCCGAACCTGCTTAAAAACGGATAATCCAGCCCCCATCCGATGTCATCGTGACAGCGCAGATAGTTTAAAAATACATAATCCTTCGGAAGAGAAAATACCTTTGAAAGCTGATCCGACAGGAGCCTTACGTCCTTTGCGGCAACGGTGTGCCAGGTGCTGGCCATGGTCGTCACATTGTAAAGAAGATGACATTCGGGATGCTCAAGGCTTCCGAAATAGGGAACCACCTCCTTGGGCTCCATAACGATCTCTCCAAGCAGAAGGGTTCCCGGACACACCACCTCACAGGCGATCCTCATGAGCCTTACCAGGGTATGCACCTCGGGAAGGTTCCGGCAGTTGGTACCCAGGCTCTTCCAGATATAAGGCGTTGCATCCAGCCTTATGATATCCACTCCCCGGTTGCAGAGAAACAGCATGTTTTCGGTCATATCGTTGAAAACAACGGGGTTTGCGTAATTAAGGTCCCACTGATAGGGATAGAAGGTCGTCATGACCACCTTTGAGGCTTCCCCGCACCAGGAGAAATTACCCGGAGCAGTAGTAGGGAAAACCTGGGGCATTGTCTTTTCATACTCGTTGGGGATATCCCAGCTATCATAAAAGAAATACCTGTCCTGATACTCTGCTTCTCCCTGTTTGGCGCGGACCGCCCATTCATGATCCTCGCTGGTATGGTTCATGACAAAATCAAGGCAGAGACTGATGCCCGCCTTATGGCAGTCCCTAGAGAGAAGGGCAAGATCCTCCATGGTTCCCAGCTTCGGATCTATCCTTCTGAAATCCGAAACGGCATATCCTCCGTCACTCCTTCCCTCAGGGCTCTCCAGAACAGGCATGAGGTGAAGATAGTTCACCGAAAGCTCTTTTATATAGTCAAGGTGGGAACGGACGCCCGAAAGCGTATCTCCGAAGCAGTCGGCATAAGCAAGCAGCCCGAAGCGCTTATTATCCTTATACCAGCCGCCGTTTTCCTCACGTTTCCTGTCCCAGGCCTTAAGCTCGCGGCTGCGCTCCTTATAACAGGTCCGCAGCATTGAAACAAAATAGTCAAACGCCTGCTCATCATTATGATAGAGCTCCATGTAGAGCCACTTCATCTCGTCAAAATAAACCGAAAGCCGTTCTTCAAACCGATCCATTTTTCACCTCTTTAAAGTGATCCGGTCAGTTTCCTGACCGGATCATTTCTACGCCAATTTGCCCTGCAAATTGATTACCCTATTCTTTTACCTTAACCCTTTACCGCTCCTTCGATCATTCCGTTCATGATCTGTTTCTGCGCGATCAGGAAGATGATTATCATCGGAAGGATCGCCAGAAGCGCTGCCGTAAGGATCAGATCCCACTGCTTAACATAGGAGCCTACAAAGGCCTGAACCGCCACCGGAAGAGTCTTAACCTTTCCGTTCTGCCCGAGCATGAGCGAAGGCAGAAGGTAGTCGTTCCAGATCCACATCCCGTTCAGGATCGTGACGGTCGTGATCACGGGAGTAAGAAGCGGAAGTATGATCCTGAAGAAGGTTCCCTCAGGGGTACAGCCGTCAATGGCCGCAGCCTCTTCAAGGTCATAGGGAACACCCTTTATAAAGCCGGTAAGTATGAACACCGTCATCGCTCCGCCAAAGCCGCAGTATGCAAACACGATTCCCGGTATCGACTGCAGCATGCTGATCCCGACAAACTTTCCGACATCACGGAAGGTACTGATCAGGGGAAGCATAACTACCTGGAAGGGTATGATCATCGATGCGATAAAGACCATATAGATGGCTGTCGCCCACTTCTTTTTGTTGTTTCGGCTGATGACCCATGCCGCCATGGCTCCCAGGACCGCTAACAGTACCAAGGAGATCACGGTGATCACCGCAGAGGTTCCGAAAGCATACCAGAAGCTGAAATTCTGGTTGTTTACAACCGCCGAAAGGTTGGCCTTAAGCTGTGCGAACGAAGCCCCGACAAAGCTTACGGGATCCGCAACGATGGAAGCCTGATTCTTAAAAGCGTTGAGCACTACGAGATAAAACGGGAACAATATGTAAGCCGCTATGATCACTCCGATAACTGTACATATAGCTGCCCGGATCTTCGTCTCTTTTCCTACCTGTCTTCCTTCACCCATTACAGCTCCACCTCCCTCTTATTGGAAACACGAACCTGAACAAGCGATACAACGGCCAGGATAATGAAGAAGAACACAGCCTTCGCCTGTCCCAACGCATAATTGTTCTTTGAGATCGCGGTGTTATAGATATTGAGCGCCAGCATCTGGGTACCGTTTGAGAGATAATTCCCCATAAAGCTCGGAACAGAGCCCGCGCCGTTTGTTAACGCCATGTTTACATCAAACTGCTTGAAGGCGCTTGTAAGTGTCAGGAAGGTGCAGATCGTAAAGGTCGATGCGATCATCGGGATCTTGACCTGTATAAGGGTCTGCATCGGCGTCGCGCCGTCTATCCTTGCCGCCTCGAGTACGTCACCCGGGATCTGTGTAAGTCCCGTGATGTAGATCAGCATTATATATCCTCCATACTGCCAGATATATACGATGACGATAGCGAACAGAGCGGTCTTTGTCTGGGCAAGCCATGAGATGTTGTTAGTCAGCCCGATTATAACGTTGCTGAAAACGAACTGCCAGATATAACCGAGCACGATGCCGCCGATCAGATTGGGCAGGAAGTAGGAAGCTCTGAAGAACCCGCCGCCCTTTATGCCCGAGGTACACAGAAGAGCCAGAAGAAAGCCCACCAGATTTATCAGGACCATGTTAAGCACCACAAAGATGAAGGTGATAACGATCGACCAGATAAATGCCGGATCTTTGAACATCGTTGTATAATTCTGAAATCCGACTATGTTGTCAAAGCGGATACCCGTCCAGTCCGTAAAGGAATAACAGATGCCCAGTACCAGCGGAATGATAACGGTAACGGCAAATGTAAACAGAAGAGGGAAGAGGAAAATGAAGTATACTATCTTCCTGTGGTGCTTTAAGGTCGGGAACAGATAGAGCCCGACAAAAAAAGCTATGATCCCGATGATCAGCATCGGCCCTCTTGCCGATGACTGGCTGCCGCCGAAATCCATGGCCAGCGAAATAATGAGAAGCACTGCCCCGCCGATCAGAAGGACCGGGGAAAGCAGTCTGTTTAAACCAGTATTCATAGATTTACCCCCACTTATAAGGTTTGTTACACAGGTCGCGGATCAAATGCAATTACTCAATCCGTTTCCTGTACTTTCAGTATATCCCGGAAATGATCCAGACGATAATCCGCCTTACCGCTCTTTGCTGCCTCTCCGTAGGCCGCGGTAAGCATACCTCCCGCCTTTCCCGCTTCGATCCCGGCATCGGCATCCTCCACAACGAGGCATTTTTCCGGTTCTGCCCCAAGAAGCTTTGCGGCCAGCAAAAACACCTCCGGATCCGGCTTTGTTCTTGTTATCATAGTGCCGTCCGATACCGCGTCAAAGTAATGTGCCAGATCAGTCTTTTCCAGGATGAATCCGGTGTTTTTACTGGAGGATCCGACTGCCAGCTTAAGACCTCTTTCCTTAAGCTCATCAAGGGTCTCCCTCACCTCCTCCGATACATCGGAGGGAGTCATTCTGCTAAGGTATTCACGATAGATGCCGTTCTTTTTTTCGGCCATCCTTTCCTTTTCTTCAGCGGAAAGCGGTTCTCCCTCATAACGCTCAAGTATTATCTCAAGGCTCTCCATGCGGCTTACGCCTCTGAGCCTCTGGTTGATCTCCTCATTAAAGAAGATCCCCTTTTCGTCACTGAGCTCTTTCCACGCCAGATAATGAAAATGATCCGTATGCACCAGGACCCCGTCCAGATCAAATATCACAGCCTGTATGTCCATATTCCCTCCTCTTCTATCCTCTGAACCTCACCACGGAAGCCAAAGCTTAATGCCTCTCCGGAAACAAGCTCAAGAGATATCTTATCCTTTTCCACTGAAAGCTTAAGCCTTCTTCCTCTGAAGGCGAAGGGGAAGGAATATCCGGTAAGCCCCTCCGGAAGGAAAGGATCGATACAGAGGCCGTCCTCATTGATCCTAAGCCCCGCGAATCCGTTTACGATGGCCATGTAACAGCCGCCCATGTTGGCCGTATGTATCCCGTCTCCGGTATTTCCGTGCCGGTTCATAAGATCAAGCTTTGCGGAATCGCCGAAATAGGAAAGCGCCTCCTTCCTAAGCCCCAGCATCGATGCCGTCATGCTGAATACACAGGTTGACAGGGAAGAATCGTGCGTCGTGATCTTTTCATAGTACCTGAAGCTTTTCTCCATGGTCTCCCTGGACTGCAGCTTGGGAAACAGGAAATATGAAAGAACGGTGTCGGCCTGCTTACAGACCTGATAACGGTACAGATGAAGCGGATGATAATGCAAAAGGAGCGGAAATTCCTCCTTCGGTGTTGCCGCAAGATCCCAGACGGGTTTTTTGAGGAAGGAATCATCCTGGGGATTGATCCCGTACTCCTCGTCATAGGGAAGATACATATTGTCGGCAGCCCTTTTCATCTCACTTATCTCACTGTCCGAAAGCTTCAGTCTTTCGCTCAGCTTTCTTATCTCTTCTTCATCCGAAAGCTTTTCCCAGAGCTTTGCAGCATAGGACAGGTTATACTTTGCCGAAGCGTTTGTATAGTAATTATTGTCTACCATACAGGTATATTCATCAGGCCCGGTGACCTCTAATATGTTGAACCTCCCCTGCCTGTCATAAACGCCTGTGTCAAGCCAGAGCCTTGCTGTCTCAATGAGGATCTCAAGCCCCATTTCCTTAAGGAAATCCTCATCACCCGTGGTCAGATAATACTGAACCACAGCATAGGCAATGGCGCCGTTTATATGATAGGCCGCTGTCCCGCTCGGGAAATAGCCCGAGCACTCAACGCCGGTGATGGTACGCCAGGGATAAAGGGCGCCCTTTTTATGTCCCAGAAGGGCTGCATTTTCTCTGGCCTTTTGAAGCGTAGCGTAGCGGAAGGAGATGATGTTCTTCGCAAGCCCGGGATCTGTAAGAAGGAAGAAGGGAACAACATACATTTCCGTATCCCAGAAAAAATGTCCCTCATAGCCTTCTCCGGAAAGCCCCTTGGCAGCTATCCCGGAATGAGCATCATGAGGCGCCGCCTGCAGAAGCTCATACATATTGAACCTAACAGCATCCTCAAGCTCCTTATCACCGTCAATTACCATATGAGAGCGGCTGTGGAAGTCCGAAAGGAAACGCTTCTGCGCCTCGTACAGGTCCTTTATATCCTGCTTCATCGCATCGGAAAGCACCTGCATCGCTTTCGCCTTCGGATCCTCCTGCCGGATCGAATCCGAAAAAGCGGCGTATTTAAGAACGGTGATCTTTTCTCCCTGCTTCATGGGAACACGGAGTCTCGTGATAAGCGCTCCGCCCTCCTCCCTGATCATGCTGCAGGCTTTTGCTTCCGAAATGATAACATGATTTGTCGCAGCCGCGATGCGGACCCCGCTTTCCCCGGTCTCTGTCAGGGAATAAGAGGCTTCCTCCCGAAAGCCCTGCTCAACGAGCTTAAGGTAACAGGGGCTTTCATCCGCCAGCCGGGGATCATCCGGGTCGGAATAATTTTCCACCTCGGCGATATGGAAGGAATCAAATACCGCTTCCCCGGAAAAATTAAGAGCTTCAACCTCATATTCGATGGTAAAAAGCTCTTTTATCCCGAAGTGAGCCATGCGGCGGATGCGGATATCCACTTCCTTGCCCGAAGGGCTCTTCCAGCTTGTTTTCCGCTCTGTATAGCCTTCATCCATATTCAGGATCCGCTCTGCCGAAACAACCCCTCCCTCTGCCGGAAGAAATTCCTCTCCGTTGATCGAAAGCCTTATGGTCTGGGTATCGCAGATATTTAACATCGTCTGCTTCTTTTCCACCAGGTTGCACAGGCTTTCGGCCTGCTTCATCGGGATGATCTCGTAAGCGCCTGCGAGGTACTGTCCGCGCATCGTCGGGAATCCCGCCGGGACGCCTTCTTCAAGCGTCCCGCGGATTCCGATGTAACCGTTTGCATTGCAGAACAGTGTCTCGTGGAGTTTTAGCTCCTTCGGATCGTAATGTTCTTTTTTTACAATACAGTTTGTCTTAGTTTGCATAGTAGTTGGTGCATACCTGCTGTAAGGTATCAAGGAAGGTCTCAGGATCAGGGAAGTTACCCATAGCATAGTCCTGGAATACAACACCTGTTGCGTTCTGGCCGATGCCTTCCTTCATGGACAGCCAATGCCAGGAAGAGGTCTTTCCTGCTGCGGTATATTCTGCAATGGTCTTTGCATAAGGATCATCAGCTGCATGTGTATTTGAAGCATAAGGTGAAATGAATCCGCAATCCTCGGCAAGGATCTGCTGTCCGCCGTCATCCTTTGCGCACCATGCAAGGAACTTCTTGGCTTCTTCTACATTTCCGTCCTTGAAAACGCCCCACCAGTTGGGAGAATTTGTAAGGATCGTATCCTGTCCCTCGATGAAGGCATAGGGGATCATACCGATCTCAAAGCTGCCTGCTGCCTCATAAGCATCCTTGTCATCATTTACAAGAGTTGCGCCGATCCAGGAGCCCTGGGTTACGAATGCATATTTTCCGGAAGCAAAGCCTAATACCTGTGCGTCATAGGTTCCCGATACACCGGCGGGATCCGTGAATTCGTTAAACAGAGCTACCATGTTTGCCCAGGGAAGAGCCCTGTCCATATCGAGCTTTCCGCCATCCTTGAAGAGATCGATGTAGGTTGTGTCATCACGTGCAAGACCGGAATCGAAGTAGGTTCCGAAGAGGTGCTGTCCGGGTGACCACCACAGCTGTGAAGACTCTGTATAGTAGCCTACAACCGATGTAAGTCCAAGCTCGTCCTTCTTGGCATCGATGGTCTCAAAAGCTGCTCTCATGCTCTCAGGACCGGTAATGCTCTTGGGATCCACGCCTGCCTTGGCAAGAATGTCGGCATTGTATGCAAGACCGATCGCCTCGGTGGTTGTCGGGAAACCGTAAACCTTTCCGTCAGCTACATATTCAGCCTCGGTGTCGCTTACCCATTCCTCATCGGAAAGATCGGCAAGAAGGCCTTCCCACGTAGGATAATGGATATCGCCTTCGAAAACGAAGATATCCGGCATATTGTCTGCCTGATAATAACCCTTCAGGGTTGCCTGGGTATCAATACCGCCTCCGAGAGACTCGATGACAACAGGAACACCTGTTTCTGCCTCATATGCTTCCGCAAGCTTCTTAAGGCCCGCGTCAACCTCTACCTTATTGTTTACCAGACGGATGCCGCCCTCGGGAGTTTCCGCCGGTGCCGACGCATCGGTTGCCGCAGGAGCAGCTGCCCCCGCATCTCCGGCCGGTGCTGCGCCGCCGCAGCCCGCAAGCGCCATGGAAAGGGTTGCCGCTGAAAGCAGTATTGCAAGTAATTTCTTTTTCATTCGAATTTCCTCCTTTATGATTCCCATATATTGGGTTCCGTTGTTTTGATGTGATCTAATTATGGTATGTTCGCCACATTTAACACAATCCCCATCTTTTTTTTTGTGTAAAATCGACAAAAAAGGCACGGCGGTTTATACGTTATCACCGTCCCGTGCCATCATTTTAGTAAAATCAACTGTATTTTAGTAAAAACCTCTCCCGTTTTACTTACTGTTTACGAAAAGTCTTTGTGCTTTTTCTCCATTTAACCCTTGCCCCTATTCGCACGGTCTCAAAATCCCCCCTGCCCTCCAGGATATCGATGAGGGCCTGCGCCGCAAGAAATCCTCTCTCATAATCCGGAACCGCCACGGTGGTAAGCTCGGTATACCTTGAGATTATGACATCATCAAAGCCCGTTACGGCGATATCTTCCGGCACCCTGAGGCCATCCTCCTGAAACTTCCGGATCGCCCCTATGGCCATCATGTCGTTGGCGCAGATAAGGACCTCCGGCATTTCCTCGGAAAGCATAAGAAGCCTTGCAGCCTGGGCTCCGCTTTTTTCCCGCCAGTCCCCTTCATAGTAATCGTTCCTGTGAAAGGTCAGCCCGTTCTCCTTAAGGGCATCCCGAAAGGCGGCAAACCGCTCCTTTGTATCCGCGGTATCAAGCCCTCCCAAAAAGGCAAACTTCCTGTACCCCACTCCGATGAGCCCTTCCACCAGCTGCTTCTCTGCGGCATAGTTATTCACAACTATGCTTTTGATCCTGGGATGCTCCAGCTCCCGGTCCAGGACGATCATGGGGATCCCCTTGTCCGCGATCTTTTTAAGCACCCCGCTTGTGGTATTGACATCATTCACTATACAGCCGCAGACCTTCTCCGGATCCGAAAAATGCGGAAAGTTCTCACCGGTGGAGATCAGGAAGCTGTATCCCTTTGTATATGCGTAATCACTGATCCCGTGAAGGATGTCGAGATAATAGAGCGTGTCAAAATCACTTAAATTAAAAAGGATCGTGCGGATCCCCTTCTCCTTCGCGGCCGGGATCTCATAGCCAAGCTCCTCGGCGATGGAAAATATCTTTTCCCTGGTTTCCTCCGAAGCGCTGTTCTTGTGATGAAGTACGTTAGATACAGTTGAAATGGATACGCCCGCGCGCTCCGCTATATCCCGGATCCCCGCCATAGATTTCCTCCCGGTGAGTTACAAAAAGGGATCAAATCTCTGATCCCCCGTTCCCTGAGGGATGGGCAAAGCTGCCATCCCCGTATGTATGTTTATAGTGGGCGCAACGGGGCTCGAACCCGTGACCTCCCGCGTGTGAGGCGGACGCTCTCCCAGCTGAGCTATACTCCCTGACGCCAATGAATATTATACCATTTTCATACGGTAATTACAAGTATAATAGTAAACAGTACGTTCATATGTATAATAGTAGTTACCATTCACGGGTCACACACTACCGTCCATATCCACTATCACCTGTTCCAGGTCATCATAGCTTTTGATCGTTCCCTGATCGATCCTGTATACGACATCCGCCCGGCGAAGGGTGCTAAGCCGGTGAGAGACCATGATGACCGTGCAGCCCCCCATCATGGCGTCGATGGCGTCCTGTACCTGCCGTTCGCTGATACTGTCAAGAGCGCTGGTAGCCTCATCGAGCAGTATGATCTTCGGTTCCCTGAGGAGGGCACGCGCGATGGATATGCGCTGGCGCTGCCCCCCGGAAAGGTTGCCTCCGTTTTCCTGTACCATGGTATTCAGGCCCTCCGGGAGATTCTCCAGAAAATCCCTGAGCCCGGCGCGGTTTATAACGTCCATGACCTTCTCGGTGCTGACGTAATTCTGCCCGTAAACCAGATTATCCCAAAGGGTGCCCGAAAACAGCACGGTATTCTGGGGCACGACTGCGACGTGTTTGCGAAATTCGGTCTTATCTAACAGGTCGAGCTTTACTCCGTCTATAAGGATCTCTCCTCCCTGCGCGCTATAAAGCCCCAGCAGAAGGCTCATAATAGTCGTTTTACCCTCTCCCGACTTTCCCACAAAAGCAGCGCTCCCTCCGGCGGGCACCTTAAAGCTTATATCCTTAAGGACAGGATCCTTCCCATCTTCATATCCGAAGGAAACGTTCTTAAACTCTATCTCACCCCGTACGGGCTCGCGAAGCACTTCTTTACCGTTGAGGCTGATATCGCGGGAGGTAAGGATCTCGTTGACGCTGACCAGGCTGTCATAGCCCTGGGTTATAAGCGGCACCGCATCCAGCAGTCTCTGGACATTGTTGATCATCAGATCGAATATCGACTGAAACAGGACAAGGGAGCCTATGTTAATATAGCCTCCTGCCGTAAGCAGGGCTGCAAAGCTTAAGGAAAGCAGACGAAGGCCCTGAAAGCCTCCGTAGGTAACATTGTTGACGCTGACCGTCCTCCGGTCATACTGGACAGCTGCCTGCTGCGCGCTCTTTACCTTCCTGGAGATATTTTTGTATTCCGTCTCCTGCAGGCCGTGCGACCTGGTCAGTCCCTCCATCTCAAGCATTTCCTTGACTGCCGCGTTGACCTGCTCGTTCTGGTGTCTCATCCCTGCGCGGCTCTCCTGCAGCGGACGCGAAAAATGACGAAGCAGGAAAAAGAAGAGCGGGAAGATCACAATGTAGAAATACAGCATAAGAGGATAGGTAGTAATGGCGACAACGATGATGAACACCACGTCCTCACAGAAATAAAGCACCTCCATAAAACGGTCGTAAAGAAGCATCTGTATAAACTGCACATCGGAAACCATCTTGGAAAGCACCACTCCCGACTGAGCCCTGGTATGATACTGCATTGACAGCACCTGAAGCTTCCGGACCAGTGCCATTCTGAAGCCTGCCTCCACTGACCTGGTAAAACGGCGGTAAAGCCTGCTGTCTATCCAGTAGCAGATCAGATTTACCATAAGGGCCAGGACGGACATCAGTATATTCCCATAGACCGGCCATATAAAAAAGGACCCTGTCTCCGTCACTATATTGATAATGTTTGAAACGAATACGGGCAGCATCAGCGCCGCCAGATGCTTAAGAAGCAATATGAAGATCGAAAAGGCCAGGAACCCTTTATGATTGCCCGCGATAAACCCGAGCACCGCCAGGGGGGTACCTGATCTTTCAGGATCCACATTCTCGTAAAAGGCATAGATCTCTCCCGAAAGCTCCATGCTGTCCTGTTTCCCGGCAAATATCCTGTAGGTATTTACATCGCCGTGATAGCGGTATGTGTAATAATCTGCGTAATGCTCAAGGAGACAGCCGTTGATCTGGGAGGCGATCCTGTCTGCCGTCTCAGCCTGTACACGGGGAAACATATCCGTCCGCTCCCCTTTTACGCTTATCTCGATATACCTGATCAGAATGCCCTTTGCAGCCACCCTGATATCGGTGCAGCCCTTGTTCAGCAGGGTCACCAGAAGCTCTTCACAGATAAGAGGGCATATCCCCGCCCCGGGCCCCTTTGAGGCCGAAGCAAGATCACCGGCAAGCTCTGTTGCCGATCCTACCTCGGATGTATTGGAGACTCTTAAGCTTTTTTCCTTCACTGCTGACTCTTCTGTCCTTTTTCGTTTCCGGTCGCCGTTACTATCACGGTCCCAAAGGCCTTGAATAGTAACTATTTATGCTCATTAACGTAAACAGTTGCCGATACATTTCAGGTATAACGAGTGAACACGCGATATTTACAAGTTAAAACGGCAGTTAATTGCGTTCACGAATATATCTTACTAAATTCAAAAAAAAGCGTCAAGAAAAGACCCGGGCATAAGCCCGGGCCTTTAGAGTTATATTTTATACGGACACGATCCGTAACTGTGATCCGTAAATCTCAGATCAGAAATCTTCGTCAACTACTTCAACCACCCAGGTTTCAAGCTCAACGCCCTTCTTGCCATAAGCGGTTATCGTTACGATTCCGGGTTTCTTTCCCTTAACAACCAACTTCTTGCCCTTCTTCTTGATCTTTACTATCTTTTTCCAGTTTTCATCGCATTCTACATCAAAATCCTTGATCTTTGCGTCAGCAACAAGCTTTTCCTTTTCGCCTGCATACATTGACACATATTCAGGCTCTGTTCCGGAATCCTTTACTGTAACGGCAGCTGTTGCAGTATTCTTTCCGTCGCTTGCAGTGATCGTAGCTGTTCCAAGGGATATGCCGGTCACCAAACCGTTGTTATCAACGGTAGCTACATTCTCGTCATTTGATGACCATGTTATTGTTGCCCCGTCAAGAGGACTGGCAGCCGTAAGAGTGATGGTCTCACCTATGAAGATCTCAGCATTTGAAGGAGTGATGGTCAGTGTATCTACCGGTACAGGCGTTACGGTAGGGGTAGGCGTTACCGTAGGCGTAGGTGTTACGGTAGGCGTAGGTGTTACGGTAGGCGTAGGAGTTACCGTAGGGGTAGGCTCGGGATCGTCATAATCATCGCTTCCGATCTTTACCGTCTTGTTTTCATCATCCATTCCCTCTTTAAACGCAGTGGTCGCTATGGGGAATGCCTCAGCAAAGTCTTCAAGGTAGGCTTTCTCAAGGGTATGCTTGTTATCTCCTTCACTGGTAGCGTCAAAGTCAGAGGATCCCTTAAGGAAATAATCGTAGTTTATGCCTTCTTCTCCGTCATCCCAGGTTGCATCCAGTAAATACCATTTATCACCCAGAGCAACTATATTCCACGCATGGGCCGCATCTCTGGAGCCTGCCGGGCCACCCTGGCCTCCGACAAACTTACAGGGAACTCCTGCCTCAACACAGAGACGATACATGCAAATGGCATAGCTGTTGCAAAGGCCCTTTCCGTCATGCAGAGCGCTGTACATACTTGAACAGTTCTCCGCGTCATCAACGTAAGTTATCTTATTGCAGACCCAGTCATGAATGGCCTTTACCTTATCATAGTTACTGCTCATCTTATCAACGCCCAGCTCTTCAAGGATCTTAGGCACTTCACCGTTAACATACTGTGCCTGCTGAAGAGACTCAAAGTAGGGCAGAACAAAGGTAATGATATCCCCTTCGGGTGTAACGGAATACTTATCAGTGCTCAGATTCAGAGTTGCCGCCAGATAATCGGCGTCCTCATGAGTAGCCGGATTATCAACCATCTCCAGGGTTCTTTGAAAGAAGATGAAATCACCGTCTTCAATGATTTTGTCGATGTCAGCCATGTCACCCTTGTATTCAATATCAAAGGATGCATCTCTGTTGACGCCATGCTGGTTTACAAGCTTTGCAAGTTCAGTCAGATTAGATGCCGATTCGATCTTACCAAAGGCTTCAAACGGCATAACAAGAAGCATTGCTGCGGTTAACGCGGCCGCAACTCCCGCTTTCCTATTAAACATATTTTCCCTCCTGAAAAATTAAATAATGCGATGCCGGTCTTAGAACACCCCTGCGTTCCTCCCCTGCATCAGTTTATATCCAGTAAACGCCGGAACCGCCGTTAACTGCAAAACATATGTATAATATCACAGGTGAATCGTATTTTCCACTAAAACTTATACTTAATATCAAATAAATTTACCGCTTAATTCAACCAGAGCGTATTGATCTCTCCGAATTCCCTGTCTATCCTTTCAAGCTCTGCGTTCAGCTTGCTGCTTCGCTCCTCTCCCTTTTTCTCCGCCTGATCGCTCTCATAAACAACCCGGCATACTTCGAGATATTTTTCATTGGTCTCTCTTGTACGTTTGCTCAGCAGCTTTAAGATCATAAGCAGCTTGTCGGGCTTGTCACTTAAGTATTCCGACAGATCGTTATCCTTTATCTCTGCAACCTGTGTGTCCTTCTCCAGAACAACAGCCGTAGCCGAACGGGGATAGATCTCAAGCACTCCCATCTCGCCGAAAAGCTCACCGGGGCCGATCTCGGCGATCAGCTTTTCATTATCTGTCCTGTAGCCGGTGTAGATCCCGACCTTTCCCCTGACAACACTATACATGGCCTTTTCAAAGGTTCCCTCTTCGAAAATAACGCAGTTTTCATTATATTCCGATATATTCATCTTTTGTCCTCCCTCAGGCACTGTGCAACGACTTTACATACTCCGCGCAAAGCTCCTTTATCCGAGCCAGCAGACCCTCGCTCTTTTTTAAACCGTTCTTTTCCGTCATCAGCGATTCGTTTACGGTACGGCAGGCGTCCACATACCGTCTTGTGGTTTCTCTGAGGCGATGACTCATCTGCTCGGAAAGAGCGATCAGTTTATCCGGTGATCTTTCAAAATATGTCTCAAAGGTCTCCTCCGACACCTCCGAGATCACAGTATCATCTTCCAGTACGACCACGGTAGCGGAACGGGGTGCTTTATCCAGAAGACTCATCTCGCCGAAAACAGCTCCGCTTTCAAGCTCGGCAAGCTTTACCTCGTCCGGCTCTCCGTATTTATCATATACCCCGACCTTGCCGTATTCGATGCAGTACAGGCAGTCTCCGGCTTCTCCCTGTGAGCAAACGATCGCATCCTTTTGATAAGTTTTACCATCTGCCATTTGATCTCCTCCTGATTAACCTGAAAATCTATTGTATTACGCATTTTGACCCCAACATTATGATTATACTATAACGGAAAAACCCTAACAAGGACAAAAAACCACGGTTACATTTTATCTAAGAACCTCATGCGGTCGTTCTTCCCCTTTGATTTCTTCTCCTCAGTGCCCCTGTCCCCTTCCTTGAACATGGCTGCAAACTCCCTGGCAAGGGTCTGTTTGCATTCCGGACAGAACCGTCCTGTCGGTATGCCCTTGCCGCATCGTTCACAATAAAGACCGGAGCCTTCCGCGTTACGGTAGGTCAAACGCTCCTCTCTCAGCCATTCCAATATCTGCCGTTCCGTTACATGGCAATCCTCGACAGTGGAAAAGATCGTTGCATTCGGATTATTCCGCACGTAATCACGAACCGGTTCAAACAGCTCGTCATCTATTCTCATACATTGATAGCAAAGCCTGCGTCCCGCAAAGTCCGTAAAAAGTCTGCGACATTTACGGCAGGCTATCGTTTCCGCCATATCTATATACCTCAGCATCTGCACAATTTGTTTTGCAGATTGTGCGCTTCAGCACGAACCTGTTCGTGCCGTTCCGATCCGTTTTACGGATCGAAAAATCCATTTAATATGACTCTACCGGTATTTTTTCAGCTATGAGCCCAAGCTCATCTCTCCCGACCCTGAGAACAAAATCAAATCTGTTGCAATCTATACACATCCAGAAATCCTTTTCCGGAAATACCTCCTGAGTATCGGGGTTAAAAAAGTGCTCTCCCCCATCCATCTGAAGGCTTCTTACCTGCTCATCAAAATCAGGCATCTCCTCTCCCAGTAAAAGTCTCTTTATGTACACTGCGCAGAGCCTGTCCTCTCTGTTTGGCACCACTCCTCCGTTTCCCATGCATACAAGAGACACCTTCGAGGGCTTCCTTTTCATGATATACCCTGCTACGGCAGAGGCGTTCACCAGGCTGCCCGTAATTATCTCCTGTGCATTTACGGCATTGATGATCCCCTGAGTACCCGCGCTTGTCGTATGGATCACCCTTCTTCCCCTTATAACTTCGGGATCCACCGTGGAAGGGGAATTTCCGAAATCAAAGCCTTCACACATCTTCCCCTTTCTCTCCCCGACGAGAACACACTCCCTGTCCTTTTCCCGCCAGGCAAAGGTCTCCTCTATGGTTTCCACGGGCCTGATCTCTCCCGCTCCGAATTCGCTGAGATAGCATTCAAGGGAAAAGGCTCTGAAAACATCTATTATCACTGTAAGACCGGTAGCCTCTCTGGCCCCGGTCAATAACTCAAATATCTCTATATCCATCCCGTACTCTTTCTACTCCCGGCCTGCCGTTTATGAACACAGTTTTTTTACAGTTACTATTCACAGCCCAAAAGGCTGTGAATAGTAACTTTTTACACTTAATTCTGCGCAGCTATCGGCCTTCCTCTTCTGTCCTTTCCCTCCTGGCGGTAATATTCGCTCTTTTTTACATACATCCGCTTTTCCGCTTCTCTTCTCATATCCTCTAACGTCATCCCGGGATCCTCGTCAGAACTCACATATCCCATCGAAATGGAAAGCTCCAGGCCTGCCTTTCCCCTCCATCCGGCAAAGGAATCCTCAAGCCCTTTTATAAACGCATCCCTCTTATCTTCTTCACAGCTTATTATGGCCATGAACTCATCTCCGCCGGTCCTGAAGATACTTCCCGCCGGCCCGAATACGCTTTTCATACACTGCGCCGCTCCGACGATCAGCTCATCGCCGGCCTCGTGCCCAAAGGTATCATTGACAGATTTCAGCTCATTTAAGTCAAAGGATAAAAACAGGATATCCTCATCGGGCTTCCTTCCGACATAGCTGTCCATATACTCGTCAAAGGTCCGCCTGTTGCTTAAGTTGGTCATGCTGTCGATATGGGCCATGCTGTACAGCAGATTCTTCTTCTTTTCCTCGGCCATCATCTCATCAACATTCCTGAAGCCGCATACAAACCGGGTAACTCCCATGTCATCGGTGACCCTGGAATACACAAGCTGCATGTAGTTTGTCTCGCCTTCCTCATTGATCCGGGAATAATTGATGTGGTACAGCTCATCATCCCTGGCGTTTCGCATAAGAGAATCGATGGAGGTCTCACAGTACATTCTTTCCCTGTCCGTAGGCACCACATACTGTTCTATATAATTCTCCAGTATCGCCTCGTAGTTGCCCTCCTTCACCAAATTCATAATGACGGAGGACCTGGTGTCGCCCATGTTGTTACGGATAAGCTTTCCGTAGTGTATTCCCGCATCCACGAGCCAGACAGATTCGTATTCACAGGACAGTCCGGCAAGAAGGGTCATCTGGGTTTCCCGCTCCGCCTCCCTCTCAAGCTTCTCCCGCATCTGATAATCAAAATGCTCAAAGCCGTATACCAGCTTCTCTCCGTCATCAAGAGGAATGATCTTTAATCTGTAATAAACGATCTTTCCGTCCCTGATGGTCCTGTAGGTATGGAACAACGGAATGGTCTCCTTAAGCCTGGATATGACATAATCATAATCACCGAAACGCAGCACTCCCGCAGCGTCATCCCTGGCCACGAGTGAGTTAACATAGGAGCTCATGGCTTCCCTGAGACTTGGTTCCCCGTCCAGTTTTCCCATTACTTCACGTCCGTATCTGTTCAGCCTCACCACATGGACCGAAAGATCGGAGGTTTCAACATATACCACCGATGTATAGCTTCTGGCTATGACATCATCTATCTCGCCCCGGAGCCTTTCCCGTTCGGCTATCTCCTTCTCCTCATCCCTGAAAAGATTTCTCCTGACCTTATCGGATACCTCGTCATACAGCAGGATGCTGTATCTTCTGCCATCCGCCGTATATTCATGAAAGCCCGTACAGTGAACCGTGATAAGCTGTCTGTCACGTCCCACATATTCGTGAAACACAACATCATAGGGCTTGTCCTCCTCGGAAAACGCCTTTACAGCCTTATACATCTCTTCCTTTTCAACAATGTTCACAAAAGGATCCGGGCCGTTAAGCCTTTCAAACATTTCCTCTCTTGTTGACCGGTACATCCTGCATACCCCGTCAGACACTATATGAACGCGAAAGCTGCCGTTCTCCACATAGCATATACCCATGGGTATCATGGTTTTCTCATACAGGGAATAGATCTCATCAGTAAAAAGTGACGTTCTGCCTCTCATAAGCCTCCTTCCTCCGAGCTTCGGGTTTCCTATACCTTATCAGCCTTCCGGCTGCATACAGTAGCCAATGTCCTTACATACAGGTATAACCTCCGTCCACCGGAAGAGCTATCCCGGTAACATAGGAAGAATTGGGAGAAGCCAGAAATACCACTGCCGTATCAAGCTCCCCCTCATTGCCGTATCGTTCCAGAGGGATCATGGTTTTGGCGTTCTGCTGGAAAAAGTCGCTGTTCAGCGTATCCGTGGTCAGCGGCGTATAGAAATAACCCGGGCAGATGGAGTTTACCGTGATCCCGTATCTTCCCCATTCCGCCGCCAAGGCTCTGGTGAGGTTCACTACGCCTCCCTTTGCCGCATGATAGGGAGCCGAACCCGCTACCTTATTTCCCACAAGGCCGTACATGGAAGCGATGTTGATGATACGCCCGTACTTTGCGGGGATCATCGCCTGATTCGCTACAGCCCTGGCAAATTTGAAGGTACCGAACAGATCCACGTCAAATTCCTTCTGAAACTGTTCGTCCGTAATGTTTTCCGCATGGTCCACGGCGCCCGTTCCGGCGTTGTTCACCAGGATATCCACCCTGCCGAACTTCTCTATGGCCATTTGCACGGTCTTTTCTATCTCATCAGTCTTTGTTATATCACAGCGGATCGGCAGGGTCTCAACCCCGTGCTCCTCCGAAATTTCCCTGCATACCTGCTCCAGCATATCCATCCTTCTGGCTATTGCCACGATCTTGCAGCCCTGGTTCGCAAGGGCATTGGCCATCTGAACTCCCAGTCCCGAAGAGCATCCTGTCACTATGGCAACATTTCCCGTGATCTCAAAAATCCTTTTAAACATATCCTGTATTACCAACCTTTCCGGGCCGCAGCTTTTACGACCCATAAAACACGATTTCACGGCAAACACTGCAATTACCCTGTTCTGCCGCCCGCCATCCGTAAACGCCGTAACCATTCACGGCCTTTGTGACTGTGATAGTAACGGATTTTGCCAATAACGCCCCTACAGACCCACCTCTGCTGCATAGGGCTCGAAATCCGACCGGGTAAATACCTTACCTACCTTAACAAATTCATATTTGACCGCCAGCAGATAATGCTTCATATGAACCATTCCTCCCGCTTCGGGATCGGCGGCGGCCAGAAACGCCGCGTTCAGGATACAGTTCTTTATATTACCGCCGACAAACTCAAACTTCTCCGCAAGGAACCTGATGTCCACATCATCCGCCAGAGGAGTACCCTTCGGGATTGTTGTAGTCCAGAGCATCTCTCTGGTATCCACATCGGGGAACTGGAATTCCACGATATATTTCATACGCCTGAAGAACGCGGGATCTATATTGTGCTTGTAGTTTGTCGCAAGCACCGAAACCCCGTCATAGGCCTCAACCTCCTGCAGAAGGAGGGCTGTCTTATTGTTATTGGAGGCCTGATTGGAGCCTCCGTCGTCGGAACGCTTGGCAAACAGGGTATCGCACTCATCGAAGAACAGTACGACATTACACTTCTTTGCCTCCCTGAAGATCATGGATATGGATTTTTCAGTCTCACCGACGTACTTATCAATGACCTTGGAAAGATCAACCCTGTAAAGCTCCAGGTTAAGCTCGTGGGCAATAACCTGGGCGCACATGGATTTTCCTGTTCCGGGAGCGCCGAACAGAAGGATCGAAAGCCCGCGGCCATAGGGATATTTCTTAGTATAGTCCCAGTTCTCGTAAACCTGCTTTCTGTAATTCATCTGGTCGATGGCATGCTCCAGGGTCTCCCGCTGGCTCGGATTCATTACGATGTCCTCGAATCCGAAATTTGCCTTGATCTTGGTCGCCTTCTGGGTAAGCTCCGAGCTCATCTGGTTATAGCAGCCCTTAAACAGCTTGTCCCTGCTGATCTCCTTCTCCTTGGCCATTACCGAAAGGGACCTGGCGTGCTTTAAGGCATCTGAGATCTTCCCCGGCGTAAACAGGAATTTAGTCGCCATCTCCAGCATGTCGATCCCTTCCTCCAGAGTATAGTCCTTTGAAAAATACTCCCAGCAGGCCTGGCGCTCCGCAGTGCCGGGGGTGGGAAGCTCAAGCTCCGTGTATGCCAGCTTCGTGACCTCCCTGAAATCGATATGCTCCTTACTCATGGCAAAAACCATGACATTCTGTTCCGTAAGCCTTGCAAAGGCCATGTCCATATAGCCGAAGAATTTTTCCTTTTCCTCCTCCCTGAAGGAAAGATCGGAAAGACAGCAGCACGAGCCCGTCAGGATGCACTCTCTCGTCACTGCCCACAGCGCCCTCTCAACAAAGCGGAAATCATAATTAAACAGCTTCTTGCAGTTTAAGGTGATAGCCTTCAGTCCCTGATCCCTGCAGAAATTCTTAACAAAGAACCTTCGCCCGCTTCCGTCATCTCCGAAATAATAAAAGATCCTTACCCCCTCGTCGTAGGAAATACGCATTTCATCAAGGATGCCCTGATTGGCAAGGATCGGATCCAGCTCCTTATCATCCGTAAGCATCATGATAAACCGGGAATAATCCTCATCCAGCTTGTCGGGATTGCGCCCGAAAAGACAGTCTATGATACGCTTATCCGGAGAAACTACGGTAGAAAAGGGCATGCTGCTGGTCACGTTGAGAGAAAGCAGCGGAAGCAGCTGCTCCAGACAGGTAGACATATCACCATAGGCGCCGGTGATGGAGAATTCCGACCCATAAAAGGCCTTTGCGGCAGACTCGATGGTGGGAGCAGGAAGATTGCTGTTTTCATTGATAACCTGATAGACCGCTGAGTAATCGGTCTGGGTGGAGGACAGTATCCCCGCCGCAAAGCAGAATATGGTAAAAGGCTCGAACTGCATCTTTTTGCAGAGACGATAAAACGGAAGCTCGATCCCGCTTTCTTCGGTGAGCGCCGCCCTTTCTTCTATGAAATTGATGCGGTCCCGGATACTTACACTTTCGTCATTGCCCCTTGCCGCGGCTGACGAGGAGCCTCTGTCATAATCGTCCTCATCATCTTCATCCGACTTATCACTGGTCCCGAAGCTTCCGAGAAGGCTTAACAGCTCGTCATCCTCCTCCTCCTCAAAGTCATCCTCGGCTTCCTCATCCTCGTCCTCTGATCCTGCAGCGTCTGAGCTATCCTCATCTTCAGGCTCTTCCTCCGTGCTGCCCAGATAGAACTTATCGATACGGTTTTTACACATATCGCTGGCTAACTCGATGTCCGGGTAAAGGACATTCTTATATCCGCCGTTCTCTGCGGCATACAGGGTCTTCATTCCCATGATGTACTTATCCAGCCCCATATTGACGCTGTCAAATACATACTCCATGTACTCGTTATAGTCCTGAAAAGGCTTGTTCCTTAATGCCTCATCATACTTTCCCATATCTCGTTTCCCTTTCCCCCACGGAAAACACTACTCCCTTTTCAAAAACGGAAGCCGCCGTATTGATCGAGGTCTCATCCTTTGTATCAAAAGCGCCCTTTTCCCTGTTCAAAGCTTCCGGACTCTTTCGTTCAAGATATTCCATCCAGTCAGGCTCCTCCGCGTAATAGGGGTCCCGCTGATCAGGTGGCTGCCGCAGCTTGTCCAGTGCCATCCGTTACCTCCTCCGTATCCAAAGGTGTATCTGTATCATCATCCGGGCTGTCGGATGACTGTGAAGAGCCGTCCGTTCCCTCAGGCGTCTGTGTGCCATCCGGCAGGGTCACGGGAAGCGACATAGCATCAGGCGTGGTCAGGGGCATCTGCAGAGCCTGTCCCCCACCCGGAATGCTTAAGGGCGCCTGTACGGCCTGCCCCGCTTCCGCCGCCGGGGCGGTCTGTGTCTTACTCCCGGCTGACGTTTCCTTCCTGCCTTCCTCAGCCTCGGTCTTTAAGCTGTCATACTCCTCCTGTGTGACTTCCTTCATGGTCAGATAATCATTGCTGCAATAGCCTGTAAAACCGTCTGCCGTAACATGTGACCAGCCGTCCCCCAGCTCAAGCACTACTCCTTTAGTTCCCGGCTTCAGCTTATGTATGATGGTATCGGTCAGATCCGGCCCGTCGCGCATATTGAGATGGGTTTCCACATTATTGGTGACAAAGGTATAAAGCGGCTCGGGCTTGGTCTCAGGCTCCTCAGGCTCTTCGGGCAGAAAATCCATAATACTGGGATTCTCATCCGCCGGTTCGGTCTCCGTATCCAACTTGTCCATGGCATCATAGAGATCGGTCCAGTCCTTGTAGATCGTTGTCGGTTCAGAAGCAGCCAGCATGGAATCCACCCCTGTTTCCGTGACCTCACCCGTCTCATCCTCCACAACGATCTTCGACACTTCATTGCCGTCTGTCTGCTCTTCTTCCGCCTTCTGTGCTTCTGCCTCTTCCTTTTCCTTTTCCTTTTCCTCTTCCTCCTTTTCGGCCTCCCTGGCGGCCCTGTTCATCCCATAAACGGTCCCCGACCTTCCGAACACTCCGTAGGCCAGCAGGGCAATAAAGATATCATAAACTATCACACTCAGTAAAATTCGTTTCGCGGTCGTTCTTTTCATGATCCTTACGCGGGAAGCTGGATATAGATTCCCATTCCCTTTCCTTTGGTACTTTTAGCGTAGACAGTGCCACCGTAATACTCGACTATACAGCGGACCTGGGCCAGACCCAGCCCGTTGCCGCTGACGCGGTTTGAACCCTGATAATTCATCTCAAAGATATGCCTTGTCTCTTCCTCCGAGAGCCCTGCCCCGGTATCTTTAAGAGCGATAAATACCCCGTCCCCCACAGAGGAAAAGGTGATGACAAGAGAACCTGTGCGCTTCATATATTTGATCGAATTATCGATGATGTTACGGAAGATGCACTTTAACCGGTTCGGGTCCGCATGTACCAGAAGAATGCTGTTGGCTGAGGAGATGGAGATATGAAGGTTCACCTCCATAGCATCCACATGCAGCTCCTCCCTGGCCTTTTCACAGATCTTGATGATATTTACAGGCTCTTTCTCATCATGGTCAGGCGCAAGAGGAGGCAAAAGCTCATGGGCCCCGGTTTTGGCCATGACCTCTAATTTCTCCGAGGATTCCTTTGCCAGGGTCTGAACTTCCGTTTCAAGGCTTGCGATCTGCTCCCGATAACCGTTTTCCTGCAGCTGCAGAGCCTCGATCCTGTTGGCCATCTCATTCCTGTCACGGTCCTTGCGCTCTATGGACTCCTTCAGCTCCTGCACTTCCTTGTTCTTTTCCGCTATCTCCATTCCGATATCCTGATGATAGGTCTCTATCATCTCCCTGTCGTCCCATACCTCCATGTATGTCCGGTAGGAAAACAGTACCATACATAAGCTGTGCAGCAGAAAAAAGAGCACGATTATCGCGGTTTCCTGCTGAAAAAAGCTGTATATCGTTGCCGCGTAAAAAATGCACGCTCCAGTGATCAAGATTTTCTGAACCTGAGTCATTACCCATCTACCTCTTTATTTCATCCAGATTTATATTTCGGTTAGCTGCCTGAACCCGTCTGCAGGTCTCCAGATCATGGGTTGCCATGACCACCGTGATCCCCTGTCTGTGGGCAACCTCCAAAAGCTTAATGATCTCGGCCGAGCTTTCGGGATCCAGGTTTCCGGTGGGCTCATCAGCCAGTAAGAGCTTTGGTGTATTGATCAGGGCCCTTGCCATGCAGACCTTCTGTTTTTCGCCCCCGGAAAGCTCGGAGGGATATCTGCGGTGAAGCCGGTCGATTCCCAAAAGCTTTAAGGTATGGATGATCCTCATGGATCCTCCCCTTCCGCCTCCTCCCGTAAGGGAAAGCACAAGCTCCAGGTTGCCGTACACCGTATACTCCTCAAACAGCCTGAAATCCTGAAAGATCACGCCTATGCCGCGCCGGTAATAGGGAATCTGGGCGGGATCTATGTCGGACAGCCGTCTTCCGTCCACGACTATATCTCCCCTGTCTGCCTCCGTCTCCTTTAGGAGCAGTTTGAGAAGCGTGCTTTTTCCGCTGCCGCTTTCACCGGTAATAAGAACGAATTCCCCGTCCTCGATCTGTTCACTGAACCCGGAAAAGACCTGTACCGGATCGCCCTCATCCTGGGGGTATTGTTTGTATACATCTTCAAAGATTATCATTGCAAGGTCACTGCTCCATCCAGAGAAGCGTTTTCGTTAAGCCGCCCTGTTTTTTTGCTTCCCGGAAGTACTGTGTTCACATCCAGATAGCTGTTGGAATCCGTCGTTGGCTTATCATCCATCTGGGCAATGGAAAAGCGCACACGGACAGGCCTGAACTGTTCCAGCATAAAAGAGATCTGATGACGCAGCTCCTCAGTCAGGTTTCTTTTTATCAGTATAGTCACGTCAAATATGGTGCGTACCCTGAACTGAATGGGAGCCCGGCTGCCGCCCTCATTCTTTGCGTCTCTAACCTGGTTGTGCTCTACGATCACCGGCTTTTCTCCCAGAATGATGGTAAGTACCCGTTCTACCGCCTCTCTGGTGCCCTTTATCCTGTTAAGGCTGTAGGCCTCCTTCACAAGCTTTCTGGTTACCTCGATCGGCAAAAGCCCCGCCCTTAAGTTAATGCCGAGCCAGCCTCCGTAGATTATCAGAAGCTCCTCCGAGCAGGTATCCAGATCAAGGATCTCGTGCAGAGAATCGATCTCACGCTGAAAATCATTGTATATGCTTGAATAGATCGACATATACCGGTGAAAAAAGCTTCCCCGTTCACGATAGACCTCGGGAAAGGTATTCATAAAATTATCTCCGACGCTGTCCACCACCATCCCGGATATCTGCAGCTCCTCTTCTCCGATGGCCTCAAGGGCAACATAAAGATACCTCCCCTCAAGATCATACACGAGACAGTCCTCGGATTTTAAGAATCGTCTGGCGCCCTGCTTTTTCAAAAATGAGAGCCGGTCAGGCGCCGGGATCTCCTCATTTGTCAGATACCGGTCCGCATAGTCGGCTTTATCGGGATCGTTGATCGCAAGCACGTACAGGCTGTAGAGGGCATTCTCGCTTCCCTGTGCCTTAAAGGATATCCTTCCCCATTCTCCGGCCTTTACCGTACTGTCGATCCCCTTAAGCAGGATGATATGATACATGGATAAGGGGTCAACACAAAGGACTCCATCCTCTCTCAGGATAAAGCCTGTGACCGATCCGCTCTTTAATCTGTTTTTTCTGATACTGTATCTGGGCATAGCGTTTTTCTTTACTTATACTCAATAGCTTTAACAGTTGCCGAAACAAATAGCATATAACGTCAACCGGTGGATAATATCTCCAGTTCAATGTCTCCGGGATATAGCAGACAGTTCTCAACGGGGCAGATGTCCGACCCCTTAACATGGGTATATCTGTGTCCCTTAGGCCGCATATACAGCTCGTAAATATAGTCCACGCACTCCAGACTTTCTATGAGCGCGAATACTTCTTCATATTTGAGGACCTCACCGAATACCTTATCATTCTTCAGATAATCCAACGTCATTCGAAAGGCATCCTCGATCAGCTCCCTGCAATCAAGGAACCGCCGTTTTACGTAGATGATGGCATGAACGGAAACCGCTTCGTATACGGGCGGTATGATCTTGTATCTGGTGGTGATCAGCCGCCTCTGCGACAGCCTCCGGTCTATGGCTCTCATATATTCGTCGGAAAGCCCCGGATAGTCCTCTCCCGTCCGCGGCATGACCGTTATGTGG
>JAEEGL014463934.1_pt1 | contig 28406 bp, 21 predicted proteins | sample 9134231 | NCBI WGS metagenome assembly JAEEGL01 (sample SAMN16246548, study PRJNA631951) | gut metagenome | biome: gut microbiome; feature: rumen; material: fiber-attached | host: Bos | place: Iran: Karaj | collected 2018-10
GCTTCCGGAATATTTGAAGCAAAGCTTGCCTATGAGGAATTCCATGATGAAACAGGTTCAAAAAAGGAATTGCATGTTTTTGAACCTGCTTTTTGTGATGATGAAATGGAAGAGATATGCCGGATGGCAGATCATCTAGTTTTTAACTCTATTAATCAACTCGAGCATCACAGAAAAACATGGGAGAAGGCATCAAATGGTGGAACTCTTTCAGTGGGACTTAGGGTAAATCCTGAATATTCAACACAGGAGAGACATGAAATCTATGATCCATGCGCTCCCGGTTCAAGACTTGGAATCAGATTATGTGATATGCCTGAAAGACTCCCGGAAGGCGTTAAGGGACTTCATTTCCATACACTATGTGAGCAGGGCTTTGAGCCATTAAAGGAAACCTTTGAGGAATTTGAAAAGAAGTTTGCAAGATTCCTTCCTACAAAGGACAACGATACAGGCCTTGAGTGGATAAACCTTGGTGGCGGCCACCATATCACAAAGCCTGACTATAACAGAGAAGGGCTTATTGAGCTTGTAAAATACATAAAAGACAAATACAACGTCGAGGTATATTTAGAACCCGGCGAAGCCATTGCAATTGACGCAGGATATCTTGTTACAACAGTAATGGATATCGTAAACACAGAGAAATATCCGGTTCTTATTCTTGATACATCTGCTGCCTGCCATATGCCTGATGTTCTTGAGATGCCTTACAGACCGCCTCTCAAGGACAGCGGAGAGGCTGATGAAAAAGCTTTTACCTACAGACTTTCATCAAGGACCTGTCTTGCAGGCGATGTGATCGGAGATTACAGCTTTGATAAGGAGATAAAGATCGGCGACAGACTGATCTTTGAGGATATGGCAATTTACAGCATGGTTAAAAACAACACTTTTAACGGAATGCCACTTCCTGACATCTGCTTATTAAAAGAGGACGAAAGCATAATAACCGTAAAGAAGTTCGGATATAAAGACTTTAAAGACAGACTTTGATTGTTGAAAAATAACTGTGGTTTGTATTCATTTTATACAACAATTTGATGTAAATTAATCAGATTATGTGTTAGAATTCATACAGTTAATTATCAGGAGGAAATAATAATCATGAAAAATGTAACAGTTTTAGATCATCCGCTTATTGAGCATAAGCTTTCAATTCTTAGAGACAAGCACACAGGAACAAAGCTTTTCAGAGAGCTTGTAAGTGAAATTGGTGCTTACCTTATCTACGAGGCTATGCGAAATGTCGAGCTTGAGCAGACTGTTGTAGAGACTCCCATTAAGACAATCACAATGGGCAGACTCAATGAAGATAACTATGCATTTGCTCCTATTATGAGAGCTGGAATGGGAATGCTTGATGGCGTACTCAAGGTTATTCCTAATGCAAAGATCGCACACGTTGGTATGTACAGAGATGAGACAACCTTCGAGCCTGTTAACTACTTCTTCAAGGCTCCCGAGGATATCGGCGACAGAGAAGTAATCATCCTCGATCCCATGCTTGCTACCGGCGGTTCTGCGTGTGACGCTATTGACCTCTTCAAGAAAAAGGGCGTAAAGAAAATGAGTTTTATCTGCCTCATAGCTGCTCCCGAAGGACTTGAGAAGGTAACAAGCGAGCATCCGGATGTTCCGATCATTTGTGCTCACGTTGACGATAAGCTCAACGAGAACAAATACATCGTTCCCGGACTTGGCGATGCCGGCGATAGAATTTTCGGAACAAAATAATGAAATAATAAAGCTTTCCGCATCAGTCTGGTGCGGGAAGTTTTTTATCATAATAAAAACAGTTTTAGCTTTGAGGATAAACATTTGATCATTAACACATTACCTAAAAAAGACGGCTTTTCCATGCCTGCTGAATATGATATCCATATCGGAACCCTCATGATCTGGCCAACAAGGCCCGGAAGCTGGGGGAAAGATAACACAGCTGCAAGGAAGGCTTTCTGCAAGATATTTGAAGGCATTCTTGAGAGCGAGAATCTTTTTCTTATAGCTGATAAAAATGAGATTAAAGAGGCAGAAGAGTTTATTCTTTCTAATTCAGGTATTACTTCTGAGATGATAGAGGTAGCTCCAAGCGCTCTTGATCTTAAAGCAATCGATGAGGAAAACATATACAGACTTTATCTTATAGCTATGGAAACAGATGATTCCTGGGCAAGAGACGTAGGACCTACTTTTGTTAAGGCTCTAAACTCAGAGATAAGAGGCATAAACTGGAAGTTCAATGCCTGGGGCGGAGAATTTGACGGGCTTTATGCAAGCTGGGATAAGGATGACGCTGTAGCTTCTTCATTTTGCGAATTAACTGGCGCCGACTACTATGATGCTCATCCTTTTGTCCTTGAAGGTGGCTCGATCCACTGCGATGGCGAAGGAACAGTGATGGTTACTGAGAGCTGCCTTTTAAGCAAGGGACGAAATCCTGAGCTTTCTAAGGAGGAAATTGAGGAAAAGCTTAAGGATTACCTTGGCGTTGAGAAGGTTTTGTGGCTTCCAAGCGGAATCTATAATGATGAAACAAACGAGCATGTAGATAATGTATGTGCTTTTACTGCTCCCGGCGAGGTTGTTCTTGCCTGGACAGATAATAAGGATGATCCTCAGTATGAGATGTCTCTTAAAGACCTAGAGTATCTTGAGAGTGTAACTGATGCAAGGAACAGACATTTAAAGATCCATAAGCTCTGCGTGCCTGATATCCCGGTTTGCTGTAATCAGGAGGATATCGATAATTACGTATTTGAAGAGGGTGAGGACGAGCGTGAAACAGGCGAAAGACTAGCTGCAAGCTACGTCAACTTCTACTTCACAAACAATGCAGTTTTAGTGCCTCAGTTTGGAGGAGAGAATGCAGAGAGTGATAAGCGCGCAGTAGAGATGCTTTCCGCGATTTGCAAAAACAGAAAAATTATACCAATAGATGCTAGAGCAATCCTTCTTGGTGGTGGTAATATACATTGTATAACCCAGCAAATTCCTTCATATGTTTCAAATATGAAACGTAAGGTTGTGAATTTTGAGTAAAAGGCGCATTACGTAATTTTATTAAAATACTTCAAAAGGAGCGTTTTATGATTTACAAGGACAATTCATCCACAACAGTAGCAGCAATCCAGTTTGCATGCGGTAAGGAAGCCTATGGCAATCCTGAAATATCAGATGATGAGCTTGTTGAAAAGAATATACAGAAGGCTGAAAAGCTTGTGAGAAAGGCTGCCGCTCAGGGAGCGCAGATAATTCTTTTATCTGAGCTTTTTGAAAGACAGTATTTCTGCCAGGAACGCAGATACGATTACTATGATTTTGCTACTACTGCTAGTAAAAATAAGGCAGTTCAGCACTTCAGGGGAGTTTGCAGAGAACTATCAGTAGTAATGCCTATCAGCTTTTACGAACGCGAAGGCAATGTCATGTATAACTCAGTTGCAATGATAGACGCAGATGGGGATATCCTTGGAGTTTATAGGAAGACTCATATTCCGGATGACCATTTCTATCAGGAGAAGTTTTATTTTACCCCCGGAGATACCGGATTTACTGTATTTGAAACAGCTTATGGCCGTGTAGGAGTTGGTATCTGCTGGGATCAGTGGTTCCCTGAAACAGCGAGATGCCTTGCTTTGCAGGGAGCGGATATTATCCTTTATCCCACAGCAATAGGATCTGAACCCATTTTGAATGTTGACAGCTCAGGACACTGGCAGAGGACAATGCAGGGACATTCAGCTGCTAACATCATTCCTGTTGTTGCAGCAAACAGAATCGGAACTGAAAATGTCGTTCCTTCCGAAGAAAACGGTGGACAGCTTTCAAGCCTCAATTTCTATGGTAACAGCTTCATGACAGATGAGACCGGAGACATTCTCAGAAAGGCGTCAAATAACAGCGAAGAGATCATTATGGCTGTATATGATTTTAATGAGATCAGACAGAACCGTCTTTCCTGGGGACTTTTCAGAGACAGAAGACCCGAATGTTATGGAGAAATTGCGGAATAGAGGACACTTCAACGCATTAAAGTGATGGTGTTTATTTTTTAATAAAGCTGTTATATAATGCGATTTGGTCTTTACATATTTTTATTATGTTATTTAGAAATGGGAGTTTTTATGACACTTATTGAAGGGGAAAAGAACGGCGTTTATCGCGTAAAAGAGATGAACGTTGAACAGCCGGTTTTTTCAATGAGGCTTAAATCAATTGGGGTCAATAACGGTTCGCAGATAAAGGTTATAAACAAAAAGGAACAGGGCGGCGTTATTATTCAGGTTGATAAAAAACAAATAGCATTATGTAGAAATGTAGCTTCAGGTATCGTCGTTGAATTTGAACGCAAGGAATACCCTGAGGTAATTTAAGAATAAGGAAGTGTATTATTATGGCACAGAAGATAAGAACACGTTATGCACCAAGTCCGACTGGAAGAATGCATGTCGGCAATTTACGTACCGCGCTTTATGCCTACCTTATCGCTAAGCATGAGGGCGGCGATTTTATTTTAAGAATTGAGGATACTGATCAGGGGCGTTATGTAGATGGCGCAGTAGACATCATCTACAGAACAATGGAGGCTACAGGCCTTATCCATGATGAGGGGCCTGATAAGGATAAGGGCGTTGGTCCTTATGTTCAGAGCGAGAGACAGGCACAGGGCATTTATTTAAAGTATGCCAAGGAGCTTGTTGATAAGGGAGAGGCATATTACTGCTTCTGCACACCCGAGAGATTAGAGAGCCTTAAGCAGGTTATTGATGGCAAGGAAGTAAGCGTTTACGACAAGCACTGCCTCCATTTATCTAAAGAGGAGGTTCAGGCTAACCTTGATGCCGGAATGCCTTATGTAATCAGACAGAACAATCCTACAGAGGGTTCAACAACATTCAATGACGAGCTTTACGGAGATATCACAGTTGATAACTCAGAGCTTGATGATATGGTACTTATCAAGTCCGATGGTTATCCGACCTACAACTTTGCTAACGTTGTAGATGATCACCTCATGGGAATCACACATGTTGTAAGAGGTAACGAGTATATCTCATCTTCACCAAAGTACAACAGACTTTATGATGCATTTGGATGGGAGGTTCCGAAGTACATTCACTGTCCTCTTATCACAGATGAGGATCATCACAAGCTCAGTAAGAGAAGCGGACATTCATCCTTCGAGGATCTTGTTGAGCAGGGCTTCCTTCCAGAGACAATCGTTAACTTTGTAGCTCTTCTCGGATGGTCACCTGAGGACAACACTGAGATCATGAGCCTTCAGGAGCTTGTTGAGAAGTTCGATTACAGAAGAATCAACAAGTCACCTGCAGTATTCGATTATACAAAGCTTCGCTGGATGAACGGCGAGTACCTTAAGAAAATGGATGATGACAAGTTCTATGAGCTTGCAGAGCCTTACATGAAGGAAGTTATCACTAAGGATTATGATCTTCATAAGATTTCAGCTATGATTAAGACCCGTATCGAGATCTGGCCTGACATCGCTGAGATGATCGACTTCTTCGAGGCAGTACCTGAGTACAGCACAGAGATTTATGCTCACAAGAAGATGAAGACAGACGAGGCTTCATCACTCATGGTACTTAAAGACCTTAAGCCCATCCTTGAGAAGCAGGAGGACTACAGCAATGATGCTCTTTATGCTGCACTCCAGGATTACATCAAGGAGAAGGAGTACAAGAACGGTTATGTACTCTGGCCTATCAGAATTGCTTTATCAGGAAAGGCTATGACACCCTGTGGAGCAACAGAGCTTATGGAAGTTATTGGCAAGGAAGAGACCTTGGCAAGACTTGATAAGGCTATCGAGAAGCTTGAAAACAAATAATATTAACGGCAATCCCGCACAGCTCCGTGCTATTGAGCACGGAGCGGGAGCAGCCTGTGTCATAGCCGGGCCTGGAAGTGGGAAAACCTTTGTAATAATAAAGCGGGTAATAAGGCTTATTGAAAAGGGCGTAAGTCCAAATCAGATTTTAGTCATAACCTTCACGAAAGCTGCAGCAATCACTATGCAGCAGCGATTTATCAAAGAAACAGATTCTATGTATCCGGAAGTTCTTTTCGGAACATTCCACTCATGTTTTTACCAAATATTAAAAGATAGCATGCCAAGGGGAGATAGGACCCTTACTGTTGTTACTGAAAGTGAAAAGTACAACATTCTTTTGCATGTGCTTAGAAGCATGCAGAGCGATATACGAAAAAAGCGAAAGCTTGAAATGGCTGTTAATGGGGAAAGCTTTACTGATAACCAGGGGACAGATGACTTTGAGTTTGACTCTGAGACTGTTAAGGCACTTTTATGTGAGATTTCAAAGCTGAAAAATGATGGCAGAGGCGCTGAAAGTGCTGATTGTAACGTACCATTAAAAGAGTACTTTACAGAGATTTATAAGGAATATGACTCTATTATGAAGGACCAGAGCTATATTGATTTTGATGATATGGTTCTGATGTGCCACGACCTTCTTTCAAAGAATCCTTCTTTACTCGAAATCTATCGTGAGAAATTCAATTACATTCTTATTGATGAATACCAGGACATAAACAAAATGCAGTTTGAAGTGGTAAAGCTTCTTGCTGGTAATAATGGGAATCTGTTTGTTGTTGGAGATGATGATCAGGCAATCTATGGTTTTAGAGGTTCAAAGCCTGAGCTGATGCTGGGATTTAAGGAGTTTTTTCCCGGTGCTGAAGAGATACTCCTTAATGTGAATTACAGATGCGCTAAGCGGATACTTGAGAGCAGCTTAAGGGTTATTGATGAAAATAAAGTCAGATTCAAGAAGGATATTAAGGCTGGGAATGAAAAGGATGGAATAGTAAGTGTTCATAAGTTTTTAACCAAGAATGACCAGTATGAGTATGTAGCTAAAAGGATATGTGAGCTTGCAGCCAGGAAGACAAGTAAACTTGTATCTGGAGAGAATTGTAATTATGAAAAATCCAATGTTTTAGATAATAAAAATGGTAATACCAAGAATATGGCATATAGTTTAAATGCCAATGAGAATAAGTTATTTGAATATAAAGATATCGCAGTTATATTTAGAACTAACATGGAGGCCACATCTTTTGCTTCATTTCTGCTATCTAAGAATATTCCCTGTACTTATCGTGAAAAGATCAACTTTTTCCATGAGAAGAAATATATCAAAGACATCTTGTCGTACCTTAGTTTTGCCTATGATGGTCACAGGAGAAGTGACTTTTTCAGAATCATGAACCAGCCTGTAAGATACATTTGCAGAGATTGTGCAGCTAATGAAGTGGTTGATGAGAGGAATCTCATTTCTTACTATCAAAGGAAAGGTAAGTACAATATGATGAGCGTTGTGCAGAAGTTCTTCAGGGATATCGGGATGATCGAGAAGACTATCCCATATCTTGGTGTTCATTACATAAGGAATGTCATTGGATTTGATAAGTATGTAAAAGACAAACTTGGTAACAACAAAGACGCCTATAAAGAATACCTTGAAGATGCAGATAAACTCATGAAACTATGTAGGGAGTATAAGAGTTATCGCGAACTTAAAGAGTACTTTGATGAGCAGGCAAAACTCCTAAATGCAGTAAAACAGAATAAGACCTGTAAGAATGGAGTTCAGCTTATGACAATGCACGCATCTAAGGGGTTAGAATTTCCAATTGTATTTATCCCTGACCTGAACGAAGGAATTGTCCCATCCAGGAAATCCATAGGAGTATCTGACATTGAGGAGGAACGCCGAATGTTCTACGTCGCCATAACCAGGGCTAAGGAAGAACTCTATATGACCTATGTGACAGGAGATAAGGACAATCCTATGAGGATGTCGAGTTTTTTAAGACCTTTGAATAAGTGTGTTGTATTTGAGGAAATGAAATATAGATCTATAGATGAAGATATCTGAAAAGTGATTTGCTGAGGATTGAAATTTTTGTCCATTGAATAAAAGGTAAATACTAGAAATATTAGGAATAAATTCTAGTTTATATATTGAAAATGGGAAGTGGCTGAATAGAATTAGGTATAATTCCAATTTAATAATTTTGAAAAAATAAGATGGCAAATAAGTAATAGGTAAATTCAACCCTATTGGAAACTGAGAATACTTGATAAACAATAGTATAAAGTTCAATTTGATAATGCTGCAGATGGAAGCGGGCTATTTGTCAAAACGTAAAGAAATATGCTTTATTAATCGCAAGTAATTGTCTTTGAAGCTGTATCGCAAATTTGATAAAATATAAATGAATTTACAAGGAATTCATATTTAAAATCCATAGGGGGACAATATGAAAAGAGTATTTTGGAATAAAACAATAGCAATTGGTATAGCAGCCTTGATCATGGCAACAGCAATTGGCTGTGGCGGCTCAGAAAGCAGCATGAGTAAGAACATGATGGCTGACTCAGCGCCTGCGGCGGAAGCTGGCGGAGTTTATGATTATGACAGCTATACAGAAGAAGCTGCTACGGAAAGTGGCGAGGCAGCTTCAGTTTCTGAGAGCGATGCAGCGTCAAACACAGTAAAGAGAAAGCTTATCACTAACATTGATATGTCAGTTGAGACAAGAGAGTTTGATCAGCTGATAACTTTCCTTAAAAACAGAACTGCTGAGCTTGGCGGATATGTAGAGTCTGAGAGCATAACAAACAATTCATACTATAACTCGAATTCTTCAAGATCAGGCTCTATGAAGTTAAGAGTTCCTGAGGATAAGCTTGAAGGCTTTATGAATGAGGTTTCTGAAAAGAGTAATATCAAGAATCAGTACAGAACAGTTACTGACGTTACTTTGACCTATGCCGACCTTGAAAGCCACAAGAAGGCACTTCAGGCAGAGCAGGATCAGCTCCTTGCACTTATGGAGAGGGCTGAGACAATTGAGGAAATCCTTCAGATACAGTCACAGCTCACGGACGTGCGCTATCAGCTTGAATCTATGGAGTCACAGCTTCGCACCTTCGATAATCAGATAAACTACAGTACAATCGATGTTGATATCTACGAAGTTATAGAGTACACACCTGAGGATCCTGTAACCTTTGGTGAGAGAGCAAGACAGGGCTTTATGGATAACCTTGAAGGAGTCGGAGACTTCTTTGTAAATCTCATACTTGCGATAATTACACATATTCCTGTGCTTGTAGTTCTTGTAGTATTCGGGATTATTATCTTCGCTATTGTGAAGGCAGCTCAGAAAAAGAACTTAAAGAAGCGCACAGAGAGAATGAAGGCAATGATGAACGCTCAGGGTGCGCCTATAAATCCTGTACCTGGCAATACTAATCCTATGCCACAAAATGTTAACAATAATACGAATACTGCTTCAAAGGCGGATAACACAGAAAATAATAAGTCATAACGGAAAACAGATAAATTATGAAGGCTGTAATTCATGCGGCCTTCATAATTTTTTTATATTTAGTTAATTGTGGTTAAAGTGTATAAAATGCTATCATTTTATCAGATATTGATAACGATGGCGTTTTATTGGCTTTTTTAGTCACAAGGAGCCAAATATAGTATGATAAAAGAAATATTCGTAAGATACATAGACAAAGAAAAACGATATTTCGATATGTGCAGAATCGACAATATTAGGAAAAATATGTTGGTTCAGAAGAACATGTCAGTGGCTTCGGCAGCAATATTTTTAGCGCTGCTTATTTTTGCTAAGATAATCATCCCCGGATTTTACGTTCACCCCAATTATTATCTGTTCCTGGTGATGCTCATTGTATTTTTCGGGGTTACTCAGTTTCTGTCAAACAAGGAAATTAGCTACAAGGTCATGCGCATAGAAGCAATTGCCATGTATGGCATGCTTTATTTTGGAATGATACTTATCGATTGTGCTCATGAAGACACGCCGGCTGCGCTATTTCCGTTTTTCATGATACTTTTCGTAATTGTTTACATAGATGAGACGAAGGTATACGCCTTTTTTCAGTTGACGCTTACCGCAATATTTATAGGCCTCGTATGCTTTACAAAAACTCCGACCTACATTTCAAGGGATATATTTGAAATCATTTCATCTCTTGCAGTTACTGCTGTTATAGCTATTATTGTTCAAAACCTCAGAATAAATTCTGCGATAAATGAATCAAACCTCACAGAGTTTAGCCAGAGAGCGGCTGTTGCGGAGGCTGAGGCTATTGCAGCAAATAAGGCAAAGAGCCAGTTCCTGTCACAGATGTCGCATGAGATCAGAACACCTATAAATGCGATACTTGGTATGAATGAGCTTATTTTAAGAGAGTATGAGGATGACAACCTCTTAAAGTACTCACATAACATAAAAAGCGCCAGCACAACACTTCTTGCTCTTGTAAATGACGTTCTCGATTTTTCAAAGATAGAAGCAGGAAAAATGGAGCTTTACAATGTGGAATATGATCTCGCGGGACTTATTGCTGAGCTTGTCAACATGGTTGATGAGAGGGCAAGAAATAAAGGCCTTGAAATGGTCGTCTCAGTAAATGAAGAGATGCCACATCTTTTGTATGGTGACAATGTAAGACTTAAACAGATAATACTTAACCTTTTGACAAATGCTGTAAAATACACAGAGCATGGACAGGTACACTTGGATGTTGACTATTTCGTAAGCGGACACCTTGAGACCAACGGTGATGTGGAAATAAAGATATCCGTTTCTGATACGGGCATTGGTATCAGAGAAGAGGATATGCAGAGACTTTTCTCACCATTTGAAAGAATTGAAGAGGGAAGAAACAGAAATGTCGAAGGTACCGGTCTTGGAATGAGTATCGTTCAGAAGCTTCTTGGACTTATGGGATCTGAACTCAATGTGCGAAGCGAATACGGAAAAGGATCTACATTTTCATTTATCGTAAGGCAGGAGACCAGAAGCTGGGAGAGGATCGGAGACTTCAAAGAGGCATATGAAAAGCTCGTTAAATCTGAAAATGATTACAAACAGCTTTTTGAAGCGCCAAATGCTGAGATACTTATTGTTGATGATAACGAAATAAACCTTGTTGTTGCAAAGAATCTTCTTAAGGATACAAAGGTTAAGATAACAACAGCCTCAAGCGGAAATGAGGCACTTAAAATCTGCAGTAATAAGGAGTTTGATCTTATCCTTATTGACCACAGAATGCCGGGAATGGACGGTATGGAAATGCTATGGAGACTAAGAAGTAATGATAAATCTCCAAACCAGAACAAGCCTACGATTGCTCTTACTGCAAACGTATTCTCGGGTGCGAGGGAGGTCTACAAGAACTCAGGCTTCCAGGATTATCTTGCAAAACCTATAATTGGAGATGCTTTAGAGAAAATCCTCATGGAGTATCTGCCTCATGATAAGGTCGTTTTGACAGATGGAAAGTTACTTAAAAAGCATACTCCTAAAAAGTCAGTTAAATACGAAGCTGACGTAGCTGAGATGGAAGAAGAAAAGAGAGATATAGACGCTATCAGAGAAGACTATTCTGATGATGCAGAACTGTATGCAGCAATTGGACTACTGATGAAACGGGCTAACATTTCTTGAAAGCCGGGGGTTAACTGTTGAACGCTAGTGTTTTAATCGTAGATGATTCAAAACTGGATAGATTTTTTGTCAGAAAGCTTCTGGAGTACTTGGGTGTTAAGGTCGACGAGGCTGCAAGTGGCAGAGAGTGTTTAAAAGCCGTAAGGAACCATCCTTATGAGCTGATTTTCATGGACTATCTCATGCCGACCTTAGATGGAGTTGAGACATTAAGGCAGATAAGAGGCGGTGTTGATAACAGAAATGAATCGACGCCAATTGTCGCATTTGTTTCGCCGGATGACCCTTCTGAGGGGCGCTACTGCATAGACAACGGCTTTGATAATTTCCTTGAAAAGCCGGTGGACTTTAAGCAGCTGATTGCATCGCTTGTAATGTACCTTCCGGATAATTTCAGAAAAGAGCTAAAGCTTCCGACATATACGCCAAAGCCTCAAGCAGCGTCTGCTGTTAAGGAAAAGGAAGAGGCACCGGATCAGGGAATTATCGCTCAGCTTCGGAAGGTTGAAGAAATCGATGTTGATGCCGGAATTGCCCTTTGCGGATCAGAGGAAAGCTATATCACAGCACTTGGTATTTTCTATAACTCAATAGATGTCAAGGCTGATGAAATAGAGGAATACTACAATTCCAATGACTTTGAGAATTACACAATAAAGGTACATGCACTAAAAAGCTCCGGTAATCTTATAGGAGCTGAAAAGCTAAGAGCCGATGCAAAGGCGCTCGAGGATGCTGGAAATGCACAGGACTATGACAAGATAAACAAAGACACAGCACCGCTGCTTGAGTATTTCAGAGGCTTTAAGAAAAAACTTAGCTTCCTTGGAGGGGAGGAAGAAGAGGAAAAACCTCCTGTTGATCCAAAAGCCTTGGAGGATGCATACGCAGCACTTTCAGAGTTTGCATCGGCAATGGACTTCGACCTTGCCAATATGGTTGTTGAATCAATGAAGGAATTTAGCCTTCCGGAAAAGGACGAAGCTAATTTTGAGGAGATCGCTAAAAAACTTACTAATCTGGATTGGGATGGAATAAAGGAAATAGTGGATTCAAAGTAATTATGGAGAATAGCTTATGCCGGGGAATGTACAGTTAATTGGAACAAGTGAAACTTTCATGGTAAAGGGAATCATCATGAAGCTGAAGGACGCAGGAATTAATGCGTACTTCACAGAGGATAAGGTTGAGGAGATACAAAAGCAGGAAGAGCAGTCACAGCTTTTTATCTACTATCTTGATGAGGTTGTCCCGAAGACCCTTATTTACCTGAAGGATCTTTGCATGGAGACAAGAAGATTCGTCATCATGATAGGCAATCCTGTAGAGTATGAGGAATCCCTAAAGTACCTCTCTGAGTCGAATGTACAGTTTTTCTTTAGCAGACCGCTTGATATGGATCTGTTACTTGAAGCTGTGAAGAAATTCTTTACTGACGAGATGATGGAGGCCAGGAAAAAGAGCATTCTTATAGTTGATGATGATGTTTCCTACATGCGAACCATAAGAACCTGGCTGATGGATTCCTACAGAGTTTCAATGGCGAACTCCGGAATTCAGGCAATCACCTGGCTTGCAAAAAATAAAGCAGACTTAATTCTTCTTGATTATGAAATGCCGGTTACTAACGGGCCTAAGGTCCTTGAAATGTTTAAGAGTGACATGAGCACAAAGGACGTCCCGGTAATGTTTTTGACATCAAAGGGAGATAAGGCGAGCATTGTAAGAGTGCTGGCGCTAAAACCCGCTGATTACATACTCAAAAACATAGACAGGGTATCACTACACCAGAAGCTGGATCAGTTTTTCCTGAATTTATAGTTATGGGCTAAAGTATATTTATTCTTAAGCCGATAAATGTATTGGAGTAGTATATCCATTTGTGACATGGAAGTCACTGTTTTCTTAAGCAAAGGAGGGTTTCATTATGAGTACGGTAAATGGTTTAGGTTCATCCATTGCCAATCAGCTAAGTGCCTACGCGCCTAAAAATCACAAGACCTCCAGAAATGAAAATGCAGATGCCGCAAAACAGGTAAAAGATACCCTGCGTGCGCAGAAAAATAAGGCTGCATCTGAAACTCATATTCAGGATGGCGTTGAACTCAGCGAAGGCGCTAAGAAACTTTTGGATGAATTGAAGGAAAAGTATGGCAATATGGACTTTTTTGTGTCAAACTATTCCTCAGATGAGGAAGCTGAGGACATTATGTCCAGAGGCACAAAGGAGTACAGCGTTCTGATCGAGCCTGAGGTTCTTGAGCAGATGGCAGCTGATGAGGAGACCAAGGAAAAATACATGAACCTGATCGACGAGTCAACTGACAAGCTCTCTGAGATGAAGGACCAGATCGAGCAGTCCGGCCAGAAGGTAGAATCTCTTGGAGTTAAGATTGATGCAGAAGGCACAGCAAAATTCTTTGCAACAATCAAGGAACAGAATGAGAAATATCAGAAGCAGGTAGCTGACGACAAGGAAGCTGCCAAGGAAGAGGAAAAGAGAGCTGAGAACAGAGAGAAACAAAAGGAACAGCTCGATAAACTCAAAGAGGGCTATGGTAAGAAAGAGCCTCCTTATGAGAAGAAGACAACTCTTTACGCTGATTCTGTAGAAGAACTCATCGAAAAGATCCAGAACGTTGACTGGAGCCAGATTGAGGCAACACCTGTCAAAGACTTTGGACACAAGATAGACTTTACAGTATAACAGGAGGACTTTTATATGATCTTTTCAGAGATCGCAACAGACATGAACACCAAGATACAGAATGACGAGCAGATCACGGTAGACATCGAGCTTGAGGACGGAAAGAATGTCACCTGTGCAGTGCTTATAGTACTTACCGTTCAGGAAAAGGACTATATCGTACTTCTTCCTCTTGATGAAAAGGGACAGAACAATGACGGCAACGTATGGTTCTATGAATTTATCAAGAAGGATAAGGATGCTGAGCCGGAGCTTGGATATATCGCTGATGATGACGAGTATGAAGCAGTAGCTGAGGCATTCGACGAGTATCTTGATGAAGTTGAATTTGATGAACTTATCGACGATGAGGATGAATAAGATCATATGATTTTTAACCAAAGTGGGCTTCGCAATTTTTGCGGAGCCCTTATTTTGCCCTAAATATTTAAGCAGATTTATGATATAATATATTGGCTTTTAATGATTAAAAAGGGAAAAAGAATGAAAAAAGACCTGATATTAACCTCCGCAAAACCATACCCGATGGGTGTAACACGGACAGCTAATGGAATAAGAGTATGCGTTCCTTTTGCGCAGAACAAGAACTGTGGAATTGTCCTTTTTGAGAAGAATGACAAGAAGGGTACTATCCTTAAGTTCTCTGAGGATATGCGCTATGGAAGGGTATTTTGCGCTGAGATTTCCGGAGATACTGATAAATATTCTCATTACATGCTCTTTAATGGGAAGCATATGTTCAGTGACCCTTACGCCAAATATGTGGATGGACTTTCAAAGTGGGCTAAAAATGTAGATGAGTCTGAGCTTAGATGCAGAATAGATGAGAATTCCTACGACTGGGAAGCTGATAAGAAGCCCGGGACAAAGTATGAGGATTCCTTTGTATATACACTTCATGTAAGAGGCTATACCAAGAGCCCGGCAAGTGGAATAGATACCAAAAAGCGCGGAACCTTTGCCGGACTTTGTGAAAAAGCAGATTATATAAAGAGTCTTGGCGTAACAGCTATTGAGCTTTTGCCTGCTTATGAGATGAACGTTCTTGATACAACGCTTGGAAGAAGCGGAAGTGCCGGTAATATGCCTGAGGGCTCAATGTCTCTTAGCGCCGGTAATGATAAGAACGTAATGTACAGTGAGAATGGCTCACTTAAAAATGCCAGCACTGTCAGACATAAGATAAACTTCTGGGGATTTAAGAAGGGCTTTTATTTTGCGCCGAGAACTGCTTATGCAGCAAATCCTTCAGAGGCAGATATCGAATTTAAGGACATGGTAAAGCTTTTCCATAAAAAGGGAATTGAAGTCATCATGCAGTTTTACTTTGATGAAACAGAAACAGAGGAGATGATCCTTTCTTCTGTAAGGCACTGGGTATTTGACTACCATATTGACGGTGTCCACTTAAAGGGTAATTATCAGGCACCTGCGATAATCGCTGCTGATCCGTCTCTTTGCGATACTAAGATTTGGTATTACGGCTTTGACTATGGAAAGCTCCACGCATCCTATGCTCCTACTGTAAGGACACTTGGCGAGTTTACGCCTGATTTCTTATATGCAACAAGGAGATTCTTAAAGGGCGATGACAATACACTTGGTGATTTCTTGAAGGTTATGCTCAATAACAAGCATGAAGCCGGAATCATCAATTATATCTGTGATTATCAGGGCTTCAGACTTGCAGATCTTGTGACCTATGAGCACAAGAGAAATGAGCTTAACGGTGAGAATAACTCAGACGGTGAGAACAACAACCTCAGCTGGAATTGTGGTATAGAAGGAAAAACCAGAAAGCAGAGCATTTTATCTCTTCGAACAAAGCAGATGAAGAACGCTCTTACAATGGTTCTTTTGTCACAGGGAACACCTATGATCTTTGGCGGCGACGAGTTTGCAAACTCTCAGGAGGGTAATAACAATCCCTACTGTCAGGATAATCCCACAGGCTGGGTTAACTGGAATATGGCTACAAAGCCTCTTGGAATCGAGCTTACTGAGTACGTTAGGTTCCTTACAAAGCTTAGATTTAAACATAGAATACTCCATGAAACTAAGCCCTTTAAACTTATGGACTACATGGCTTGCGGATATCCGGATCTTTCATATCACGGCATCGAGGCATGGAGACCTGATCTTTCAAACTACAGCCACAGCATAGGAATGCTTTACTGCGGCTTTTACGAAAAAGAAGAAAAGGATCAGGATTTCTTCTACGTTGCTTATAATATGCACTGGACTCCTGTATCCTTTGCACTTCCAAAGCTCCCCGAGGGAATGAAGTGGAAGCTTTTAAATGATACTGAGTCAGAAGAGAGCGAAAGACATGTACATGTGCTTAAGGATCAGGAAAAGATCGAATGTACTGAAAGATCAGTCAAGATCCTTGTGGGAGTTGGAACACCTGTTAAAAAGACTATGTCTAAGCAGCGAAAGAAGAAATAAGACGTAATGGACGAGAATAGAATTACTTTAAAAAAGACTGTGGGTCATTTTGCGACTATTACAAAGCATAGACACCTTGTGAGAAGAAACTGTTTTCAGATGGGACTTATCTGGCAGGGCTTAACGCATGACCTTTCAAAATATTCTTTTGCTGAGTTTTGGAAGGGGGCCAGATATTTTCAGGGAACAAGATCACCAAATGCAAGAGAACGTGAGATATACGGCTTTTCAAGCGCATGGCTTCATCACAAGGGAAGAAATAAGCACCATTTTGAATATTGGATTGATATGTACGACAAAAATAAGGATGGAATGGGAAACGGCATTGTTCCTGCACCCATGCCTGACAAGTATGTTGCTGAAATGATCGCTGACAGAGTTGCTGCCAGTATGGTCTATAAGGGAGATGATTACACTCCCAGAGCCTCTTTGGAGTACTTTGAAAAAGAGAGGATTGTAGCGAAAAAGCTTATACATCCTGACACGATGAATAAGCTTGAATTTTTTTTGACAATGCTTGCTGATCAGGGGGAAGCAGCTACATTTAAATACATAAGAGAGATTTTCCTTAAAGGGAAGGACAGACTTCGCTGGGAAAAGGAACTGGAGGAAAGTTTAAACTGATGATTAAAGAAGAACTTATAAAGAATAAGCCTGAGGACCTGATCGAGAGATTCCTTAGATACACAAAAATCGATACTCAGTCTGATGAGCATACAAACACATCACCTTCTACAATGAAGCAACATGATCTTGCAGCAATGCTCGAAAAAGAGCTTTTAGAAATGGGCGCATCCGACGTCTTTTATGACAAGGAGCACTGCTATGTATATGCAACAATTCCTGCAAATAACTGCGAGAAGTCAAACAGACTTGGCTTTATCTCACACATGGATACATCTGATGCAGTTAGCGGAAAAGATGTAAAGGCAAGAATTGTAGAAAACTATGATGGAGAGGATATTAAGCTTTCTGAGGATGGAAAGTATGTCCTTTCACCTAAAGGTTTCCCGGAACTTTTAAATCACAAGGGTGAAGACCTTATTGTTACAGATGGAAATACTCTTCTTGGTGCTGATGACAAGGCTGGTATTGCTGAGATCATGACTATGGCACAGACTCTTCTTCTCAATCCTGAGATAAAGCATGGAGAGATCAAAATTGGCTTTACACCTGATGAGGAGATTGGTGAGGGTACAACATACTTTGATCTTGAGAGATTCGGTGCTGACTTTGCCTACACAGTTGATGGCGGAAAGCTTGGAGAGTTAGAGTACGAGAACTTCAATGCAGCTGAGGTTGAACTTATCATCAACGGAAGAAGTGTTCATCCCGGAGATGCTAAGGGTAAGATGCTCAATGCCACACTTGTAGCATACGAGTTCCAGTCAATGCTTCCTGTGTTCGAGAATCCCATGTACACAGAGGGCAGAGAGGGCTTTTACCATCTCACAATGATGAAGGGAACCTGCGAGAAGGCAGTTTGCTACTACATCATAAGAGATCATGACATGGATAAATTCCAGGTTAAGAAGGAGACAGTTAAGAAGATTGTCGATTTCTTAAATGCAAAATACGGCGAGGGCACAGTAGAGCTTACAATGGAGGATTCCTACTACAATATGATCGAGAAGATCAGACCTCACATGCACCTTGTTGATAATGCAAAGAAGGTAATGGAGGAGCTTGGAATCACACCTATTGACCAGCCTATACGAGGCGGCACAGACGGTGCAATGCTTTCCTACAAAGGGCTTCCCTGCCCGAATCTTTGCACAGGTGGTTATAACTACCACGGCAGATACGAGTACGCTTCAGTACAGGAAATGAGAAAAACTGTGGACATTCTTCTTAATATTTGCAGTGTTTACGATGGTTTTAAAGTTTGATAGATATGGAGTTTTTTATAATTTATGAGCAGTAATGAAGTTTTACATTCTGAATTAAACCCTAATGCAGGGGAAGAGACAAAAAGACAGTTTGAGTTTATGGATAAGGCAACTGCCTATGTTAGTGAGCTTTCAAAGGAACTTGGAAGAAAACCCACAGCCTGCGTTGTAACCTTTGGATGTCAGATGAATGCAAGAGATTCTGAGAAGCTTCTTGGTATTCTTAAAAAGATCGGATATGAAGAGGTTGAGTCTGAGGATGCGGATTTTGTAATCTACAACACCTGTACAGTCAGAGATAATGCTGATCAGCGTGTATACGGAAGACTTGGCTATGTTTCCGGCATCAAGAAAAAGAAGCCTCACATGAAGATAGCTCTATGCGGCTGTATGATGCAGGAGCAGAGCGCAATTGAGAAGATACAGAAAAGCTACAGACATGTGGACCTTATCTTTGGAACACACAATATCTTTAAGTTCGCTGAGCTTTATTGCACCATGATTGAGTCTGACAGAATGATCATTGATATCTGGAAGGATACAGATCAGATTGTTGAGGATCTTCCGATTTCCCGTAAGTATACCTTTAAGTCAGGTATCAATATCATGTTTGGCTGCAATAATTTCTGCACCTATTGTATTGTTCCTTATGTAAGAGGACGCGAGAGGTCAAGAAATCCCAAGGATATCATCAGGGAGATCGAGTACCTTGCAGAGGATGGCGTTAAGGAGATTATGCTCCTTGGACAGAATGTAAACTCATATGGCAAGGGACTTCCTGAAGAAGATCAGATGAGCTTTGCACAGCTCCTTGAGGAAGTCTGCAAGGTTGAGAAAATTGAGAGAGTAAGATTCATGACTTCTCATCCCAAGGATTTGTCAGATGATCTCATTGAGGTTATTGCAAACAACGAGAAGGTGGCAAGACATATTCACCTGCCTCTTCAGTCAGGTTCTGATGAAATCCTTAAGAAGATGAACAGACACTACACCAAGGAGAGCTTCCTTGCACTTGTAGACAAGATCAGAACAAGAATACCGGATGTTTCAATCACTACAGACATCATTGTTGGTTTCCCTTATGAAACCAATGCAGATGTTGACGATACAATTGATGTTGTAAAGAAGGCTAAGTTCGACAATGCCTTTACCTTCATCTATTCAAAGAGAACCGGTACACCTGCTGCCTCCTGGGAACAGGTACCTGAATCAGTAAGTAAGCCTAACTTCGACAGACTCCTTAAGGTTGTTCAGGAGACTGCAAAAGAGCAGGCATCACGCTTTACAGGTCAGACACACAGAGTACTTGTTGAGGATATTAACGAGCAGGATTCATCACTTGTTACAGGAAGAATGTCCAATAATACATTAGTTCATTTTCCTGGAAGTGCCGATCTTATCGGAAGCTTTGTGGATGTATCACTTGATGAGTGCCATGGCTTTTATTACATCGGACACATGATTTGATTGTTTTTTAGAATATCAGCCGGATAAGACAAAATATCCGAATATTATGTTTTGAGGAGTTTTGGTTTGGAAATCGATTTTGAGAAGCTTAGTCCTATGATGCAGAATTACATCAAGACTAAGGAGGAATATAAGGACTGTATTCTGTTTTATCGCCTTGGGGATTTCTATGAGATGTTTTTTGATGATGCGAAGGTTGTTTCTAAGGAACTGGAGCTGACTCTCACAGGAAAGGCGTGCGGACTTGAGGAGAGAGCTCCCATGTGCGGAGTCCCTCATCATGCTGTCGACTCATATCTTTCAAAGCTTGTAAACAGAGGATATAAGGTCGCTGTCTGCGAACAGCTTGAGGATCCGAAGGAAGCAAAGGGTATTGTAAAAAGAGATGTAACAAGAATAGTTACTCCCGGAACAAACCTTAATATGCAGGCTTTGGATGAGACAAGAAACAACTATCTGATGTGTGTATTCTACACAGACGAGAAATCAGGTATTTCAGTTGCCGATGTAACAACCGGCGACTTTTTGCTGACTGAAGTTGACAACTTAAAGGATATCCTTGATGAAATTCAGAAATTCCAGCCTTCTGAGCTTATCTGTAACGATGCATTTACACTTAGCGGAGTTGACATTGAGCTTTTAAAGGACAGGGGAAATGTTGTAATAAACACTCTTGATCCCAGATATTTTGACGAGGATACCAACAGACAGGTACTTATAAAGCATTTCAAGGTAGGAACTTTAGCGGGACTTGGAATTACAGATTTTCCTAATGGAGTTCTTGCTGCCGGATGCGTGCTTAAGTATCTTATGGAGCTTCAGAAGGACGATCTTTCAAATATCATCCATATCTATCCATATCTTACAAGTAAGTACATGCTTCTTGATTCTTCCACCAGAAGGAATCTTGAGCTTATTGAGACCATGCGTGATAAGCAAAAGAGAGGATCACTTCTTTGGGTTCTTGATAAGACTAAGACTGCCATGGGCGCAAGAATGCTGAGAGGCTTTCTTGAGCAGCCTTTAATAGATGTTAACGACATTTTAAAGAGACAGAGTGCTGTTGAAGCCCTTGTTAAAAACGTAATCGCAAGGGATGAAATAAGAGAATATCTTGGACCGATCTACGATATGGAAAGACTTATGGCCAAGATTAACTACCATACAGCTAATCCAAGGGATCTTCTTGCATTCAGAAATTCACTTAAGATGCTTCCTGCAATTAAGATTGTTCTTGAAGACCTTAGAAATACAGTAAGTCTTGATGATGTTTACAATCAGATTGATTCACTTCAGGATATTTACGAGCTTATCGACAGATCAATTATTGAGGAGCCGCCGCTTGCCATAAAGGAAGGCGGAATCATCAAAGACAATTTTGATACCGACATTGATCATTTCAGAGAAGCAAGCACAAAGGGGAAGGAATGGCTCTCTGAGCTTGAAGCCAAGGAGAAGGAAAAGCTTGATATAAAGACACTCAGAATCAAGTACAGTAACGTATTTGGCTATTCCTTCGAGGTTACAAACTCCTTTAAGGACAAGGTGCCGGATTACTTTATAAGAAAGCAGACTCTTACAAACTGCGAGAGGTATACAACACCTGAGCTTAAAGAGCTTGAGGACACAATTCTTAACGCACAGGATAAGCTCAATAACCTTGAGTATGAGATGTTCTGCAAGATAAGGGATTCAATCTCTCAGGAGATCGACAGAATTCAGAAGACAGCTAAGGGAATTGCACTCCTTGATGTTTTCTGCTCACTTGCATATGTGGCTGAGAGAAATCACTATGTAAAGCCTGACTTAAATGATAAGGGAGTCCTTAAAATCCAGGGAGGAAGACATCCTGTAATCGAGCAGATGCTCGACAGAACAGATATGTTCATCTCAAATGACACCTTCCTTGATGATAAAAAGCACGCTGTTGCTATTATCACAGGTCCCAACATGGCTGGAAAGTCTACATTTATGAGACAGACAGCGCTTATCGTTCTCATGGCTCAGATAGGAAGCTTTGTTCCTGCTGATTCTGCGACAGTTGGTGTTGTAGACAGAATCTTTACCCGTGTTGGCGCTTCTGATGATCTTGGAAGCGGACAGAGTACCTTCATGGTAGAGATGAACGAAGTAGCAAACATCTTAAGAAATGCTACAAGCAAATCCCTTCTTATCCTTGATGAGATTGGACGAGGAACTTCAACCTATGACGGACTTTCAATTGCATGGGCAGTTATCGAGCACATAAGCAACAGAAAGCTCCTTGGTGCGAGAACACTTTTCGCAACTCATTACCATGAGCTCACAGAGCTTGAGGGCAAGATTGATAATGTGAATAACTACTGCATCGCTGTTAAGGAAAAGGGCGATGACATAGTATTTTTACATAAGATAATTAAAGGTGGTGCTGACAAGAGCTACGGTATTCAGGTAGCAAGACTTGCCGGTATTCCTGATATGGTAATTGACAGGGCAAAGGCAATTGCCGACGAGCTTACTGACAATGATATTACTGATAAGATTCAGAGTATTGAAGTAAATCAGAAGTCCGACAGGAAAGCAAAGGTTAAGCACTACGACCAGGTAGATCTTTCACAGATGTCCCTGTTTGACACAGTGAAGGATGAGGACGTTCTTAAGGAACTCCAGGAGATCGATATTTCAAATCTTACGCCTATGGATGCCTTAAATACTTTATACAAGCTGCAAAATCAGCTTAAAAACAGATGGAAGGGAAATAACTAAGCCCTAATTACCGAAAGGAAAGACCATGGCTAAAATTCAGGAACTAGATCAGAATACAATTGACCAGATAGCCGCCGGAGAAGTAGTAGAGCGTCCAAGCAGCGTTGTTAAGGAGCTTGTTGAGAATGCAATTGATTCAGGCGCAAGCTCTATAACAGTTGAAATCCACGATGGCGGAACAAGCATGATCCGTATTACAGACAACGGAAGCGGTATTGAAAAGGACCAGATCCGCAAGGCCTTTAAGAGACACGCTACAAGTAAGCTTATGAGTATAGATGATATCTATTCACTTAAGTCACTTGGCTTTAGAGGCGAGGCGTTATCAAGTATTTCTGCTGTTGCTAAGGTCGAGCTTATCACAAAGACTGCTGATGAGCTTGTTGGAACAAGATATTGCATAAGTGGCGGAACAGAGGAAAGCATTGAGGAGATTGGCGCTCCCACCGGAACAACAATCATTGTCAGGGAGCTTTTCTTCAATACGCCTGCAAGAAAGAAGTTCTTAAAAACACCTCAGACGGAAGGCTCTTACATTGGTGATCTCATGGAGCATCTTGCCCTTGATAATCCTTCTATATCCTTCCACTTCATAAACAACAGAGACGATAAGTTTACAACCTCCGGCAATGGAGATTTAAAGGAACTAATCTACAGAATCTATGGAAGAGATGTCTCCATGTGCCTTGTACCGATTCAGGTCCATGAGGATGGTTACACTATTGAAGGATATCTTGGTGAGCCTGCCCTTAACAGGTCTAACAGAAACTTCGAGGTTTTCTTTGTAAACGGAAGATATGTTAAGGACAAGATAGTATCCAAGGCTCTAGAAGAAGGCTACAAGGAATATCTTATGCAGCACAAGTTCCCGTTCTGCGTAGTACATATCAGAATGGACACTGCTCTTGTTGATGTAAATGTACATCCTTCCAAGATGGAGATACGCTTCAGCAATCAGGCTGCCGTTTATGACTTTATTAGAAGGAGCGTTGCAAGAACACTTCACAGCCACGAGATGATCCCTGAGGTCCTTCGAAATGAGAAAGAGGATCTGGCACTTAAGAAGGCTGCTGAGACTGCTAAAAAAGTTGAGGTAGCAAAGCCTGTTTTGGAAGCGTCTAAAGTGGTATCTGATAATAAAGATGAACTGGTTCGTGTTGATACTGTAATTGATTTCGAAAAGACAGAAGCTACTCCGATACCTGAGAAGAAAGAATCGATTCCTGAGCCATTCGAGTTCAACAGACTTACAGAGGATAGGAAGCTCAAGGAGAGCGAGGTTGTCTTTGCAGAGGGAATTTCTCCTGAGCCTGTAGTTATTGAAGACACCATGAATTCTCCTGTATGGACAAGAGTTTTTGGAGATCATACGCCTCCGAAGAACCCTGATGACAAGGCTGCAGGTCCTATCATCAAAAACTCAGATGCTGTGATCGTTGAAAAAGGAATGCAGCTTAATCTTTTTGATGAGAAGATTCTTACAAAGGATCACAGACATGAATATGAAATCCTTGGTCAGCTATTTGATACCTACTGGATCATAGGCTTTAAGGATAAAATGTTCATCGTTGATCAGCATGCTGCTCACGAGAAGGTTAACTACGAGAGAATGATAAAGAGGTTTGAAAGCAAAGACATGGCTTCGCAGCTCATCCAGCCTCCAATCATTGTTTCTCTTACAACTCAGGAGATTGATGTATTTGAAAAATACCATCAGGCATTTGAAAAGCTTGGCTTTAACATAGAGCCCTTTGGTGGTAAGGAATACGCTATAAGAGAGGTGCCAATCGACCTTTACGGCTGCGAGAATGAAAAAGAAATGTTCATTGAGGTTTTGGATGAGCTCTCTACAGATACAAACCTTGACAGAACACCTGATGTAATCAATTATAAGATTGCCAGCATGGCATGTAAGGCATCAGTAAAGGGTAACATGAAGATTTCAAGAGCCGAGATGGAGAAACTCCTTGATGAGCTTATGACTCTTGATAATCCTTATAACTGTCCTCATGGAAGGCCGACAATAATCTCCATGAGTAAATATGAAATTGAAAAGAAATTTAAACGTGTAGTCGACTAATATGAATAAGTTAATTGTACTTACAGGCCCTACAGCAGTAGGGAAAACCAAAATTTCAATAGAACTTGCAAAGAGACTTGGCGGAGAGATAATCTCCGCTGATTCTATGCAGGTTTACAGGGATATGAATATAGGAACTGACAAGATAAAGCCTGAAAACATGCAGGGTGTTCCTCATCATATGATTGATATCCTTGACCCCGAGGAGGACTTTAATGTTTTTGAGTTCAAAAAGAGGGTAAAGTCTGTTATTGAGGATATTTATTCAAGAGGAAAGCTCCCAATTCTTGTAGGTGGAACGGGCTTTTATATTCAGTCAGTTCTTTATGATATAGACTTTGAAGAACCTGATGATCAGTCTGAATCAGACGACTTCAGGGAGAGCCTTGAACAGCTTTCAAAGGAAGATGGCGGAATTGACAAGCTTTACGAGATGCTTAAGGAATGTGATCCTGAATACGCTGCAGAGCTTCACAAAAACAATGTAAAGCGCGTAATAAGGGCGATTGCTTTTAATCATGACACAGGAGAGAAGCTTTCTGATCACAATAAGGAGCAGAGGCAAAACGAGTCTCCTTACGATTTCTTCTACTTTGTTCTTACAGATGAGAGAGAAATTCTTTATGAACGAATTGAGAAGAGAATCGATATGATGATCGAGGAAGGTCTTGAAGCTGAGGTAAGAGAGCTTTCAAAGAGAGGAATTAACAGAGATGCTACTTCCATGCAGGCTCTGGGTTACAGAGAGATGCTTTCATATATAAATGGTGAGCTTACTTTGGAGGAAGCAGTTGAACTTCTTAAAAAGAACACGAGACACTTTGCAAAAAGGCAGCTCACATGGTTTAGAAGAGAAAAAATAGTAACATGGATTGACAAAAAGGCTTATGACCGCGATGATAGTAAGGTTGCAGAAGCAATTATAAAGATGGTCAATGACAGATGGAGCTGACCATCAGATTTAGATAGTTCAGGTTAAGTAGTAAAAGGAATGTTTTAAAGTATGAGTAATTTTTTAGAAGCAACTACAAAAGATTTATATAGGGAAATGGGAATTTCTTCCGAGGTCTATGACTATTGTGAAAAGATTTGGGAATCCCTTGAACCCAGATTTGCAAAGATCAGAGAGGTTTCAGAGTTTAATCAGGCTAAGGTTTTAAAGGCTATGCAGGAGAATAAGGTTTCTGAGGCATGCCTTATGGGAACAACAGGCTATGGCTACAATGATATAGGAAGAGAAAAGCTTGAAGCTGTGTATGCTTCAATTTTCCATACTGAGGATGCACTTGTAAGACCTCAGATCACATGCGGTACACACGCACTTGCACTTGCTCTTATGAGTAACCTTCGCCCGGGAGATGAGCTTTTATCCCCTGTTGGAAAGCCCTATGACACTCTTGAAGAGGTTATTGGAATCAGACCTTCAAAGGGTTCACTTGCAGAATACGGCGTCACATATTCCCAGGTAGACCTTCTTCCTGACGGCGGCTTTGATTTTGAAGGAATCAAAAATGCGATAAATGAAAAGACAAAGCTTGTAACAATCCAGAGAAGTAAGGGCTATCAGACAAGACCTACACTTTCAGTTGAGAGAATTGGCGAGCTTATCAGTTTTATTAAGGGAATAAAGAGCGACATTATCTGCATGGTAGATAACTGCTATGGAGAATTCGTTGAAACTATTGAGCCTACAGATGTTGGCGCTGATATGGTTGTTGGATCACTTATTAAGAACCCCGGAGGCGGACTTGCTCCCGTTGGCGGATATATCGCAGGAAAAAGAGAGTGCGTTGAAAATGCAGCATACAGACTCACTTCTCCCGGACTTGGAAAAGAGGTTGGAGCTTCACTTTCAATCCTTCCTCAGTTCTATCAGGGACTTTTCCTTGCACCTAACGTAACAGCAAATGCTCTTATGGGTGCGATTTTTGCAGCTAACGTATATGAATCACTTGGATTCAGTGTTCTTCCCAACAGTACAGAGGAGAGATACGACATAATCCAGGCAATAACCTTTGGAAAAGCTGAGCTTTTGACATCCTTCTGCGAGGGAATTCAGTATGCAGCTCCTGTTGATTCTTATGTAACACCTGAGCCCTGGGATATGCCGGGCTATGATTCACAGGTTATCATGGCTGCTGGTGCCTTTGTTTCAGGAAGTTCAATTGAGCTTTCAGCAGACGGCCCTTTAAGAGAGCCCTATTCAGTTTACTTCCAGGGCGGTCTTACATGGCAGCACGTTAAGTATGGAATTATGAAGACTCTTGCTGTTATGCATGAGAAAAATCTAGTAAATTTGCATGCTTAAGTATTTTGTATGTTTTATAAAGACGAATTGTGATATAATTTTTTGAGGTCTGTATTCTATTTGCCCGGAGAAGCATGTAGAAACACATGGACAGTATTAAAAACAATTACAAAAGACTTAAAGAAGACTCAGTTTACAGGGAAACACTTCCCTATGAAAGATTCATGGCACTTGGTCCGTCTGCACTTACAGATGCAGAGCTTTTAGCTATTATCATAAGGACCGGAACAAGTGAGATGACGCCGGTTGAGATGGGAACACAGCTTCTTAAGATGAGTGAGAAGTATGGAGGAGGTCTTTCAGGACTTCACAACCTCACACTTTCTGAGATAATGTCAATTCCGGGGATCGGAGAAGTAAAAGGAGTCAAGCTTAAGTGCATCGCGGAGCTTTCCAACAGAATTGCCAAAAGCAGAATGGGAGATAAGGTTTGTCTTAAAACTCCCAGGAAAATATCTGATTACTATATGGAGAGACTTTGCCACTGTGATAAGGAGCACGTAATCGTAAGCTTTTTAAATCATCAGATGATGCTTATGAGTGATGAAGAGATTTCGGTGGGAACCGTCAGTCAGGCGCTTTTATCACCGAGAGAGATTTTCATTAGTGCTATTGAGAACAGAGCAGTATATATCGCACTTTTGCACAACCATCCAAGTGGAGATCCTTCGCCAAGCCTGGCGGATGTAAAACTCACACAGGATATTAGGAAATCTGGTAAATTATTGGGCATAGAGCTTTTAGATCATGTAATAATTGGAGATCATCGCTACTATAGCTTTTTAGAACATAAAGTAGGAGGCATTGACTTTGGGTAACAACGTTTTCGGAATTGATCTTGGTACAAGCAATATCAAAATTTACAATAAGGCAACAGACGCAGTAACTGTTGAGAAGAACCTTATTGCAGTTGAGAATAAGACAACACTTCTTGCATACGGTGATTCTGCATACGATATGTATGAGAAGGCACCCAGCAACATTAAGATTTCATATCCTTTAAGCAATGGCGTTATCGCTGACATCGAGCATATGAAGAATCTTGTAAAGCTTTTCATCACAGACCAGATGAAGGGTGCATCAAAGCCGCTTGATTTCTATATCGCTGTTCCTAAGGATGTAACAGAGGTTGAGAGAAGAGCTTTCCATGACCTTATCAGAGAGTCAGGTGTTAAGGCTAAGAAGATCATGATGGTTAAGAAGCCTGTTGCTGACGGA
>JAEEGL010816774.1_pt1 | contig 28405 bp, 37 predicted proteins | sample 9134231 | NCBI WGS metagenome assembly JAEEGL01 (sample SAMN16246548, study PRJNA631951) | gut metagenome | biome: gut microbiome; feature: rumen; material: fiber-attached | host: Bos | place: Iran: Karaj | collected 2018-10
CATGCTAAAGGATCTGTCTTACTTGTAGTAGACTTAACAACGGAAGCTAGAGCTTCTATATCTTCTGAATGAACTTTATAAACTACATTTTCATTACTCATGTTAAATGATCTCCTTTATGTTAATTAGAAGGAGTGACCATTCGCATATTCTAATTCTACTCCTATTATATCCTCTATTTCAGCATCTGTTATGAATTCTACAGTAGAAGATCCGCTATACGAAGCATCTACAAGTTTCCAGGGCGATGAGTATATAAATGTTTCTAGATGCGATCTACTAAGTACGCGTTCATAAATTTCGTATGTAAGCAAATCTCCAGTATTACTCACATAATCTAAGAAACCGTTTGCGTTGATTTCAAGATGACAATGACCCGCAACAACAAGGCGTTGGAATATCGTATCTACAGTAATTGTATCGTCTATGTCAAGCGTTTCCTTAGAAGACCCACGCATGTTAAGCAGAAGTATACCTCCATCACCATAGTAGTAATTTGAAGGTTTACTCTGCGGAGGCGTAATAGACCCACCTGAGGTATTAGGTGTTGTCAATAGATGAGAAACTATATCACCTACTGGAGTCAATACACCGGCTACCTCTTCTACTGTTGTCGTACATAAGGCTTTCAAACTAGCTGCTGAACTCCAACTATCATTTGAACCGGGGTCTCTAAGAGCTTTTGGTATAGTAGAAAGATACTGTATCGAAGTTTTATTGTTAAACAAACTAGCATAATCCAGCATATAAGCACCAGATCCTAAATCAAATGGATTCAATCCAGATACTAAGGAACTGGATACTGATATCTGAGTAGATGTGGGCCACGGTGTAGCTGAAGCACTGGATGTATCGTGTCCACCTATTTTTAAAAGTCGTTGGTTGATAGAAAATCCTACTTCTCCTGGAAGTAACTGTGGAGTTTCAGATGAACTATACTCCCAACCGTCTTTAACATCGTTTCTTAATTGTATTCTTGCGTTTTTTACGACATCTGGCATCGTGTTTTACCTCCTATAATATGTAAGGTGACTAACTTACTCCGAAGCATCTTCGCTATCTTCAGCGTCACCTTCAATAGAAGAAGCATACTTCTTAGAAGAATCGGTGAGTATAGATCCAAGTAATATGCCTAATGCTGAAACTGTTGCAGCAACTGCAGCACCGTACTTAAATCCCCATATGTCTGTCAATGTTAATACAAAAGTTGCAATGTATCCGGCTATCATTGATATCTTTTTTAATATATCATATGTTTGATTACTTAATTTCATATCAACTGCCCTCCGTTATCAATTCATATTTGTAAGTCGAGCGTTACCACCATACAGTATGGTGAAATCTGTTTCAGCTATTCTGTCTGCTATGTAGTGTGCTAAATTATAATCATTATCTAGGTAACTGGACACCGAGGATTCTTGTATAACTGTTTGAGCAGGTATGTCGACTTTCGCTAAATATAGTTGCTCCTCTCCGGGTCCTGGACCATATACAACGACTACATCTCCAGCGTTCACTGCACTGTTGAATGTTATGCTTCCAGAATCAGATATAATAGCCGATTGATCCAGTATCCCCGGAACAATGAATGTATCTAAACTTAAAGAAAGTTCGTATGCTGTACGAAGCTCGTCTAAATCTGCAGGTTTCAACAAGTTTGATACTTTTGTTGTACCTATTGATATAAAAGGAAGATCAGATTCTCCGGACGCCGAATTAACAAAATATATACAATCAGCATCTTTTGTTAAAGAATTGTAAGAAGATATTGATCCTACATATTTTACTTTTACTTTATTTCCAGTAGTTGCCATATTTAACAACCTCCTATGAATATTACTTCATTTACTTTTTATCTCTTGGTCAGCTAGTAATTACCTAACCGACCAAGAGATATTTAGCTATTATTACGAGGAAACTACCTCTTCCCAATTTACAACCCGTATCTCATCCACGTTTGGTACGGATTGAGTATTTAGAAGAGTTATATTCTCTGGACTAATTTCAACTCGGAATGTTGTCTTGTCGTTAGGAGTATCCTCATTGTAGAAGCTGTATGATCTGTAGATAGTTGAATGAGTTGCTATCGCTGAACGAATATTATCTGCTGTTAACGGTACCCATACACCCATGTAGTACCTATCGCCTATCATTCCGTCATTTCCAGAAGCAAACGATTTGTTTGTTGCGGAATCTGTACCGATTCCTGTATTTCCATCTCTGTCGTATTTGAACTTAGATATGTTTTCTGAAGTTACATACTTAGGAGCAAGGATGTTAACACCTGCCCAAGCTGCAGGCCAGTTGCGGCCAATTGATGAATCTACAGGACTATAATTCAGAACAAACGGTTCACTAGATGATCCTGAGAAGAAAACTGTATTACCTGTTTGTATTCCTCCAGACGTAGCAGGCTCACCTATCCAGGAATTATCTGAATCAGACTGATCAATTATCCAAGTAGGAATGTACTCTAGGATCATCTGACGTACGCCTTCTTCAGATAATATACGGAATGTAGAAGATCCTGATTTATCTTGAGCAGAAATGAGATGACCCATTCCGTCTCTCTGAAGCTCTCGTTTTGTGAAGATGAGTGTATTTGGATCCTGGCTATCCACTTCCGTATCCGTAAAGCCGATAACTGGAACATCAGGATCTACTGAAAGGTTGTTGATACCTTTGTGAAGTATGACATCTCCAGATATATCAAGACCTTGGCCGGCAGTATAGCTTCCGCCACCTCCGCCGCCTCCGGACTTAGGAATGTTGATATCTGCAGCTCCTTGAATAGGCGAACCATCCTTTGTAAGCCGATATATCTTATCATAAGTTCCTGTCTGGTCAGCAACTTCAATTACTGAATACTCAGGAGTTGAGATAAGAGCAATCTGTTCATCGGTATAAGATTTTGCACTGTCTTCGGCATCCGAAATACTTTGCTCAAGATCTGATACAGCAGATGCTATATCACCTTCAAGTTCCTGTTTAACTTCTGCAATATCTGACTCAATTTCACCAACTGCATCAGATATAGCTTCGTTAACTTCTGCTTCGGTTGCGTATTCGCTTAGATGCTGTTCGATAGCTTCTTCCACAGCTGTCGGAACTTGTTCTGCAACTTGTTCCGCAACCATCTCACCGATTATAGGTTCGACTTCTTCGTGGAAAACTTCTACTACTTCGTCATGAATACTTTCGCCAACAACTTCTTCTACAACTTCTCTGATATCATCTGAAATATCACGAGTAGCTGCTGATGTAACGTGACCGAACTTATCTACAGATACTTCGGAAATGAAAGCGAAGCCTTCACTAGAATATGTATGACTTTCGCCAGAACCTGTAGCTCCGTGCTGAATAACTATATCAGATACAAGATCTCCGCCACCAGTTAATCCGTCTCCACCATCTACACGAATGGTCTTAAGAGCATATGAACCTTCATCTCCAAATGCTTGCCAATGCTCGCCAGTCCAGACGAATTCTTTACCGTCATATGTAACGACGTCACCTTTCTTCATCCCTTGTGTAGGATCAATAGGTTCGCCATCAATGGTAGGCTCTTCACGACCACCGTCTGTGATAGGTGTTGACGAATCGCCTCTGTAGTTAAACGGAGTTCCTATTTCTGCTATAGAATCGGATACAGTCCTATCAACGTATTGTTTTGTAGCTGCATCAAGATCATCTACTGGATCTGCTGCGAGAGATACATGAGCCCCAGTTGCAGTACCGTCCACCGATGGCATAGCAGCATCAGCCTTCACTCCCTGTTCTGCCGTTGCAAAATCAGAAGAATCTGCAAAAGCAGATGATCCAAATATATTTATCTGCGTAGATGTTGTAGTTCCATCTGAAAGAGTAGCATCTAACGAAAGTACAGTAGATCCTGAATCTATCTTTCTAATAGAAACAGATGTTATCTGCGCAGGAAGTTTGAACTTGACAAGTTGGTCGTATATAGTTGAACCAGAAACTGTTGTTTCTGACATAACTGTAAATTGACCGCCTGGTTGAAGATCTACTTCTGTAGGAGCAGGACTTACACCCTTACTAATACTGATGTCTGATTTCGTGAAAGTTAATCTTCCAGTAGAGTCATTCAGATTAACATCAGAAACTACTGAACCTTGACCTACCACTGCTATATCTTTAACACGATATGGTTCAAGATAACTTTCTATGTCTATAGGATCCACATGATCTGAGATAAGAGAATTACCTACCCAGATCTGTTTATCACCTTCCATGAAATAAATGGCATCAGGATCAATCGGAGTAGGGCGTTCCTTACCTGCTGATATGTAAATAAATCTTACAGGATTTCCAATCATCTTAAGGCCCTCCTACTTTTTAGAATCTTTCCCAAAGTGTCTTCGCATCTTGAATTGCTTCATAAACCGCTTTCGCTGTAGGAATCTGTGTATGTTTAGACGACTCATTTAAGGCAGTTGAAATGTCGATATCTACGCCTGTTAACGTGCCATCGGATGCAATTTGTACATGACGAAGTAACTTAGCAGATCCTCCAATTTCTCCACCAACTATGGATGGCATCGTGAAATTAAAGTTACCTGTTCCAGTTACAAGACCGTGAGCATCATACTTAACAGCTTTGAGAACAACTGTTTCTCCAAATCCAGGAGCAACGTCTGTATTGATTGGACCGGAAGCCTCGACTTCGTTCTTGATAGAAAATTCGTTTCCGTCTAACTTGAGTCCACCCTCTGCAGCTGCTGTATACGTATCAATAAACTCTGTTACATCTACTTTTATCTTCTCTTTACCAGAAGCGGTATTGAATGTGAAGACAAGTACACGATGTCCTGGAATTTCTGTTGAATACTCAAGCGCAACACTGTCAAGCATCCCATCTTTGACAAAATCAGATGCGTCAAATCTTGAAATCTCCTGACCGCCGATACCTTTTAGGATAACATATGTGATATCGTTTTCCTTTACAGTTCCGATAGAAAGCGTCGACTTAAGAAGTTCTCCTTCTAAGCTGAGAACTTTATCTCCTGCTACGACACCTTGAACTGCATCTTCTGGAATCTCAACACTTGCCTTAAGTCCGTCTGAGCATTCTTCGATGAGAACATTACCAGCATGCTGACCTTCCGCAATGTTTAAACTGAGTTTTACGTTTTCTGGATCTTCGTCATCAACAAGAATTGCAGACCCTCTGTCTGTACTTATTGTCTTTATGCAAGTACCTACAGCTTCATCAATAGCATCCTTGATTGACTGAGCATCTCCAGCTTCTCCCATTGTTAAAATAAGAGTCTTAGAAGCAAGATCCCAGCTTACATTTGATACAGTGTCACCTACACCACTTATAGTAACTGTTATGTCTTTACCAAAACCGTACTTATCACTTCCGAGATAAATCTCATTAGTGTCAGTTAAGAAATAAATTGTATTTGGATCTTTCAGAACACTAGGAAATGTTACAGAAGAACCTCTACTAAATAAAACATTAGGGTTTGCCATCTTTCAAAACCTCCTATTGTATTAGAATGATGTCCATCTTGTCTGAGATCGTTCTACTAAATCAGCAACAGCTTTCTCTGTAGCAACTGTACGAGAATCAGCATATTCAGAAGACTCACCGATAACATCGTCTCCAATTCCAACACCTGAATCTGAAATGCTCCCTTCATCAGATACTAGAATTGTATTTGTATCAAGTAGTTCCGCAAGACGTTTCACGTTGAAGATAGCTTCTTCGATTATATCTAATCTTTCCTTGATAGCAGACAATTCCTGCCCAACTTCAATTCTGTCATCAGCAATCATATCCCGGATATCAATTATTTCATCCTGGATGTCCTGAGTTATCTGAGTAAGATTTGCTACATCTGCAGACTCTCTATCTGATAATTCTTGAATAGCTTCCTGTGCTGCAGTATTTACTTCCTCTATCCTAACACCTAGATTTTCAATGCTATGTGAATTATCTGAAATTCTTGATGATAGGTTAGCAACGGCCTCTTCTGTACGTACCTCTAACTCGTCTACGCTGTTTTGAACTTCCTGTTTAGCTTCACTGATTGCCGCGTTCATCCCTTCGGTATCAGTATAGCTTTCCAGAGCATAATCAATTTCTTCATTGATTATAGCAACAGGATCTATCTCGTCCCAACGATCATCTCGTTTGTTCCAACGATAATATCTCCGTTTCCCATCAACACTATTAACACATACATATCTACCATCTGGAATATCTTCAGTGTTAATAGCCTCAAAATCTTTAACTTTCTCAACAGTTATAAATGTAGAATTTAACATGTTGAGATTAGATCTTGTAAATATAACAGGCCATTCCGGCATAGGCCTAGGTGACATTGGCGGGAATGGATTAGGCCCCCACTTGTCATCAGGATTTGGACCCGGCCACGGACCAGGATGTGGACCTGGATGAGGCGGATATCCGTGATGGTGATGCGGATCAGGATATGGTTCCGGAGGGAACGGAGGATGCGGAGGAAACGGGGGATGATGGTGATGATGTTCTGGATCCGGAACTGGTACAGGTTCTGGAGTTGGTTTCGGAGAATCTGAACCATCACTATTTGCAACAACTACGATGCCCTGAAGATCGTACTCGTTTACTGGGATTATTTTTTGTGCTGGTACTGATGAGAAGTACCAGCCTGTATAGTTGCGACCGTTATACTCATACCACCCGTTATGAACTATCCACTTAGTTCCCGGGAATCTTTTGAGCATAACGACGCTTCCTTCTTTCAACTTGACATTGGAGTCAGGTACGCTAATATAGCTGCTCACCAATTCCACCTCCTATGGATTACATTTCTACAAAAATTAAGTCATCTAGATCTGTAAGTTGTAACGGTTTTAACTTACCAGGATCGTCTAAATCTACAAGATACCATCCGCAGACAGGACGATTTCCTCCCCACGAATACCATCCATACGAAACTACCCACGTTGTTTCGTCAAATCGACCGAGACGAACCCGGTAACCTGCCCTAAGTTCACCGTCACTATTTGGTATATCTAGTGATATAGGTTCGTACATAATAATGTCCTACCTCTCGAATCTGATCTACAACGATATAAAAGGTTCGGTATGAGATAGGACATTACAATTATTTAGTTTATTCAGGCATTAAGGCAATTTCTTCATATTATTGATAAGAGTTTCTATACCAGTTATCTTTTTACCTGTTAACTTAATTTCTGAATCTTTATTTAGTACGAACGGAACAGGCTGAAGTGCACTGTCAGGATAGAAGTAACCTCTTATGAATTCTTCATCTACTGAAAAAACTACACCTAAATTTCCGTCTCCTAAATCAACTTGATCTCCTACATTTATAATAACTTCAGGCTTCTGCAAAAGTGGATCCTGAATTCCATCGTATTCGTCAATTCGTGCAACAACTGTTTCGGGGTCTAACTGCATAAAAATCTTCCTTATCTGGAAGTTATCAATGTCGTTGAAAATAGATTTCAATTCAGGCATAACAGAGTTTTCACATCCATTTTCTTTAGATATGAGAATTCTACGAACAATGTCCCACATCTTGTTAAGTCCTTCTAGATAATAATTTCTACTATCTTTGGGTACATTATTATCAATGGATGAAACACCTCGTTTGTAACCTTCATGATAAGCAGCTGCCCTAACCTCATCTAGTTCTTTACTTAAATCGGAAAGTCTACTAACACCGTTATCATCAAATACTAATGAATTGAATCCTTTCACGCGATAAAGAGTACATCTATCTTCATCATCTGGATTATCTCTGTTTGTAAAAACATCGTCTTCAAGTTCAATAACATACTTCTTACTCATTTCTTCTCCTTCCGCAGTATGGACAGTAGTTGTAACTGTCATCACTAAATGAATAACCGCAAATACAAGTGTGTCGTGTAGCTGTAGATGTTGTTATAGAAATTCTGTTATACTTTGGATTTATGCATGCTGTAACCTTACAGTATCCGAAGCTATTTCTAAGATCGCAATCAAAATGATCACACCCGCCTCCTAACTGAGCCATCTTCAAATAATCCTTTCATTGAAATATCATGTTTCTTCATATAAATGATAAGGAATGCAATGATACAAATAGGAAGTATCATCAAGTAAGCACTTAACACGAATTCAGAAATAAGAACAGCAAACTTGACGATACCTCTCTTCATTTTTAATTCAGTAAGAACTACTATAGCACAGAAAATTGATCCTAATATTACAGCCCAGAATAAAACAGAAAGAAGTGTAAACATATTTGCTCCTTAAAGTACGTCAAAGACGTAATCCATCTCAAGACCTAGCTCGCTATACATTATTTCCTCTGCCTCGAAGTAATCTCCGTCAGCAATAGCATCATTCATCATTTCTCGGACAAACTTAAGATGGCTCTCTGCTTCTTCTCTCGACATATCATCTCTCTTCATGAGAATTTCAACTACTTTATTCACATCGTACCTCCTAACGAATGAAGAATATCCTCAGCTGCAAGAAACTTGTGCATCCAATCTCTGTTCTTAGTTTGAATACCATATCCGATTGACTGAAGTATCCAGCTTTTCATCCAACTTACAGCTTCGTGCGTTTCGCAACTCATTGTCAATTCGATGAATGTTGATTTTGCATCCTCATAAGGTTGCTCGGTTCGGATATCCGGATTGTTAGAAGTTATCTTAGATGATACATCCGAAATGTTATACTTGTAGGCTTTCAGATTATTCAGAAAGTCTACATCAAAACGTGTGAATTCATATGCCGTCATGTTAGATCCTCCTATTGGATTATTGATATCTACACATTACATAACGATTCTGCAATACAATTATCCTTCTACCTTCACCATATCGCAGAATTTGATATATGCTTGACCTGTTACATAGCTATCATGAAATGCTCTATGCGCATGACTGTTTACAATTCCAAAATATGTGATTGTATCTGTAAGTGTATGATGCTCAAGTTGTGTAAGGTATCTTCTAGATAATCTTAATACGTCTATGAAATCGTTCTTCATAGGGCGTTTAAATGTTTTCATGTAGGCATCGTATAAGAAGTTAACATCGAAGTTAACATTGTATCCTACAATTACGTCTTGTCCTAAAAAATCATCGAATCTAGATAATACATATTCTAAAGAAGGTGCTGTTTCTAACATATCATTAGATATGTGTGTAAATGATGTTATGTAGCTATCAACATATTTTCCATAACTATTTTTAGGAGGTTTGATTAAGGCTTGAAACTTCTTAACAGGTTTTCCTCCTCGATATCTAGTAGCACCTATTTCGATTATATGATGATATCTAGGATCAAGCCCTGTTGTTTCAATATCGACAGAGCAGAAGTCTTCTAGATATTCAATTTTACTCTTACCTTTGAATTTTCTTTTCATACATAAAATAACGATTCAACTAGCGGTCTCACACATTGGAACTCTGCCTAGTTGAATCGTCATTCCTACTTTTGCGATAGTGAACATTGGTAGGTACTGTTTGCCCCGCTACGCTCAGGAGGTGAGGATAAGGCGGTTACAACTCACCATAAGCCTTGACCGGTATGCGCAATTAGATATCACCGTCCGCCACAAGCACATGCGCCTGACAGGACTCGAACCTGCACCCTATTCGGAATAGATCCTAAATCTATCGTGTCTGCCATTCCACCACAAGCGCAATTTGTTACTTATTGTAATATTTCTTTAATTTAGTTAAATCTTCTTGAGTTAATGGAACGGATCCACGGTTTATTGCTTTCTGATATTCTTTAGGATGAATTCCAAACGGAATATCAACTTTTTTATCGAACACCCATAAATGATAAACGTCTGCAACGTCTACTAATCTATCTGACTTTGGATATACTTCAACAGCAGCCCTGTTTTCACCAAATAACTCATCTTTTATCTGCTGTTTCTCTGACCACGTAAATCCACCTGATCCATCCATAGTAGGTAAGATATCTTTAGATTTACGTGTTATAGTAACATGCTCAACCTTTCCCCACTTAGTATTCAGCAATCTCGAGCTTACACAGACTCCGTCTTCTTCCCGTATCCAACATCTGTCCATTTCGGGGGTCCATTGACCATGATAAACATTCATAACATCATTTAACTGTTTCGGAGTAACGGCCTTGATCCAACCCATTGATATTCCTCCTTAAGATAATTGTAGCCGGTCTCTCCCGGCTGTCACGGTGCTATGTTTCCGACTGCTTGAGTAACACACCGTTTGTATACCCACTTTGTACCGTGTCGGTTTGATAACTTGAATCGTAGGATGTACATCGTCAAGCATCCTTCCTACAGAAATGCCGTGCCAAGCATTCTGCGCATCCTTAGGAGCAAGCGGAGAGGATGGGATTCGAACCCATGCGCCCTTGCGGACAAACGGTTTTCAAGACCGCCTCGTTATGACCACTTCGATACCTCTCCAAACAATGTACCACTAGTTAATAGTTTACGGGGAGTATACTTAATTAACTAATAAGGGAATAAAGCGTTTACTTTAGTTTGTGGTACATTGAAGCTTCCGGTGGGACTCGAACCCACAACCTACTGATTACAAATCAGTTGCGCTGCCAATTGCGCCACAGAAGCAATTTATTCAAGATATTTCGATCTGTCGTCCTTTTCTACCGTAGTAGCGTGAGCCCTCATCTGACGTTTTCAAGGAATTCAAAACCTTCTCGAAACCCGGATATCAGTCACCTTTTATCCTATCTTGAATAGTGCCGTTGACGGGAGTTGAACCCGTACGATGTTACCATCGAGGGATTTTAAGTCCCTTGCGTCTGCCTATTCCGCCACAACGGCCTATCTACTTCGATTTACTATAACGATAAGTCCTTAATGAATAGTTCTTTATATCTGCTATTCTAGCATCAATATTTGCGAAGTACTCGGCTTCGGATTCAGACTCAAATCCTGTGTCCCTAAGAACAACTTTCTTTGACTTGTCGTCAATTATTTCGTATGCCCATTCCCACATGTAAATGTACCCCCTACAGAAAGCAGGTAACGGGAGTCGAACCCGTCTATCCAGCTTGGAGGGCTGGCGTACTATCCGATGTACTACACCTGCATGAGCTATCAAGTTTACTGGCAAGCAGAAGGCATATTACCGAGATGGCCATTCCTCGTCTGATTTTGCCTATACATCTCAAAGTGATTAACTAGTATTACTTTGAGATTGTGTCCAAGGTACGTCAAAGAGTACGAGCTTGATAGCCGATGCAACCTAGTGGGCTCGAACCACTGACCCCATCCTTGTAAGGGATGTGCTCTCCCTGCTGAGCTAAGGTTGCTGAGTTCTGATTGAATCGGGGTGACAAGATTCGAACTTGCGGCCTCCTGGTCCCAAACCAGGCGCTCTAGCCAAACTGAGCCACACCCCGCTATGTCCCATAAACACCTCTCGTAACATAAATAAAATAAGTGAGCGTTCTCGAAGATGTTTGCGTTTCCTCTCAAGGGACTGTGAGAAGCTTTCGTTAGCGGATTAGCTCGCTCCCGTATACTTAGACAAAAGCATTTCAGCTACTGCCCTACCTTTGGATGTATACTTAGGACCTAACTGAGATAAGGATTTGCACCCTACATGATGGACTATCGCAATACCATCGCCTCGTTTGCGAAACCCGGCGCGTCTACCTATTCCGCCACTCAGTTAATTAACATTCATCCAATTATCCAACAGGTATGCTTCCTCCTACGACTGGGGTTGTTGGACTCGAACCAACGAATGCATGAGTCAAAGTCATGTGTGTTACCGCTTCACCAAACCCCATTATGTTATGTTGTGTATTTCAGATATCTTCTTGCTGAAAGAATTCAGTAGCCTTGTTGCGTCATATCCAGACATTTCAGCTTTGCAGTATTTACATTTAAAACAAACATCAGTATTTTTATCCGGACATTTCTTACCATGTCCTGGAAGTTTATAACATCTGTAATTTATACTTATTCCATTTCTAGATACTGAAATGAACATCGGCATTTTCATTATCAGGTACCTCATAATAAAGGCTGTTTCTACCGCCACGACACTGCAGCGCTACAGGTCTACGCTCACGACTCAAGTTCCTCACCACACGGGAATTATGTACAACTCATATTGTCGATCACTAGGTCTTTCAATATAGACATTTAACTGAACATGAGGCGTTCAGCACCTTTTCATTTGGCAGATCCATCCAAAGATCACAAGGTAGTATCTGAACTTCCGCGTCCTTTTCTCAGATCCAATTCGGTATCTGCGTCATCTCACCTTGTTGTGAAAAGTTCTCCTGCCTGCTAGTATTTCATTTCTAGTAGAGAGGGAGAGACTCGAACTCTCAGCCTTTGGCTTATAAGGCCACTGCGCTCACCGATTGCGCCACCTCTCCAAAATAGTCCGTTCTGTCTCGCCCGGTGGACTATACCGCGCCGCTTTCAATGTGTCGGCACACATATTACATAACGATTTTAGTTTACAAGTTCTCTTATTTCATCTACAGCATCTGAAATCTTTGGAAGATACTCGTCTCTAAGAGCTTCTAGCTGATAGTTGTAACTTGTTCTTAGAGCATCAACTTTACTTACAAGCTGATCAACTCTTTTAGATTTATCCTCTCTTTTTGAGCGATATTTAGTTGTCTCTGGATAGAAGATTAAGATCATACCTATCGCCTCCTAATGTATTAAAGGTCCTGTAGAATCCTGAGTTTATTTGATGCACAGTAGTTATTCATTGCTGCTTTCAAACAATCGGATTGAGTAAACTCGTGAATTCCAGTACTTGCAGTTATTAAGCTACCAGACTCTGAAACATAGTAAACTCTACTTACAGAATAACTCCTATCAGGTTCCTTTGTCATTACGTATCTACAAAGTATATTAGAATTTCTACGTCCAGTCTGCATATGTGCTACTACTTTAGAAGAAACATCATTCTCAGAAAAACCTTCAACTGTTTTTCTAGTTATCAATATACTTCGAGTCATTGTTGTTTTATCAACAGATAGCATAGCAGCCATAACACAATTACTTGATCCTGTATCTACTAGTACCCTGTATGGTGACATATTTTACACCTCCAATCATTTTACTTCGATGAAGAAATCATCATGCCCGGATACTTTCGGCCTCTTAACACCTGCAAATATCATCTGGATATCATGTACATTATATAACGAATCAAATAATTTATCAATGTTATCATCATCAAGATGATCAAACAGATCGTCTACCATTATCAGCTTCAGAGGAGATTTAGAACAATCTACAAGACTCATCATCAAACATAATGAGTACATACATTTCTCACCACTAGACAGTAAATCATAAGGAATGTAATCTCCCCCTCGTTTGATCCCAAAACTGAAGCTGTTTGCTTTTGCTTCTAAATGAAATTCAGATGTTACATCAGAACCAAAAAGCTGAGGAACTCGCTTATCCATATCGTCTTTGAGATATTCAAATGGTCCTGTACCTTCGGAACTATTCTGAAGTCCATTAACACCTGTAAGATTGACCCACTTCTTGTATACTTCTATTTCAGATTGAATTGTAAACTTCTGCCCAGTAAACGTATCAATCATTTCGTTGTATCGCTTATTAGATTCAATCTTAGCGAGATCTGAATTTAACTTCTGAATGATAGCATCATAGTCGTCTGTATCATTTAGCTCTGCTTCATTAACAGGTTTCAGAAGATGAGAAAGTTCTGCTATCTTATTGTAATTACTCTGAATTTCGGACAGTTTTGCAGAACAGTTTCTATACTCTGTTTCCAGCGATGACCGTTTTCTAGTTTCCTCAGAAGAAAGTTTCTCAATTTCAGAAATCTTATTAGAAACACTATCAAATTCAGCTTTCGTCTTGTTGTAATCCTTCTTATATTTCTTAATTCTTTCTGAAATAGATTCGCAACCTTCAAGTGTTATAGGACATGTTCCTCCACTATTGATAACTTTATACATGAACGTCATATCAGATTTAAGATTTGACGCCTTGTTCTTCAGTTCAAGCAACTCAGAAGAGTAATCCTTATCGGGCTCTGAAAGTCTAACTTTAATTTTGTTCAATTTATCAAGTGTATCAACATATTCAGGATCCGATTCATAGTTTTCATTCTTACACTTTGAACGTACCAAATAGATCCGTTCATAGATTGAATCATTGTATTCTTTACTTCTAACAGCTACTTCATGAGCAGACTTACGCTTGTAGAGTTCAGAAATAGTAGAAGATACTTCTTCATAAGATCTATCATCTGGAACATCATCATAGTATATCATAGACTGAATAGTTCCTGTAATTCTATCCAGTTCTGATTTCTTGAAGGATAGGCACTGCTTGAAATAATCATTTGCCCACCGGATCTGATCAGTACCTGTTTTATCCGACAAAGTAATATCTTTGACTGCTTTATCAATATCAGAAACAACTTCCGGATTAGATAGATATACTTCATCTACATTCTTAGTTAACTCATCTTTCCAAGAAATCTGAAATTCAGACTTCGGAAGAAAGTTGATGAACCAGTCCTTCATCTTATTAGCAGTCATTCCAAGAAATTCATTGAAGTTAAAGATAGGAAGTTCAATATCATAGAGAATATTATCAATATTGTAGCCATCCGGATCCACATCTACTGAACTATTGATAGATGACTTCGTTCCTGTCCAAATCCTTCTAACAGATACTGTAACACCACCATCGTCTAATACAACTGTTACAGCCATTGTATGGTTGTTTGCGTGTCGAAAAATATCAGACGTACGCTTATTCGTCCCAGGAATGTATCCTAAGAGAGCAAGCTGAACAGCCTGCATAGCAGTTGTTTTTCCAGAAGCATTCTTACCTATCAGATAATTGAAATCCTTAAATTCATAAGATTTCTTACCTACATTGTGAAACCCTTCTATTGTTACTTTCTTAACTTTCATAGTTCATCTCCTTATCATACACGGTATGTACAATATCAATAACGAATCTATTCAACGAACTTCTTTCCACATTTACCACAGTACTTATCACTGATATTAGTTACACGTGAATTACAATTAGAGCACCAAACATATCCGTTGTAGTCTCTGTATCTAGTAGTAGGCTCTGCAGTTTCATACTGAATCGGTAATTCAGGAGAATCTCTTATAACATTGATGATATCTTTGTACTTCACAACAACATCACCAACATCAGCACTTCTAACAATCCTATCATACAGATCGCTTAGAATCTTGTCTCCGTCTATAGGTTTCATCGACAACCTCCTTGAAATTCATATGACGATTATACATCGTCTTTGTTATTCTACCATCGCAGGGTTGCGTCCTGGTAGATGATCCGCATACAAACATGTAAACGCAACTTCTACATGGATACATAGGTTCAGGGGCCTTATATCTTTGCATCGGTATCAGTACAACCTTTCCCATTTTCTCCTCCTTCCGTCTACGGAAAGTAGATAACGATACACACCTGGAGTAACTTTATTAGATGAATTCATGAGTAGAATTACATTATCATCAATTCTTTCAAATACTTCATCTAATTTATACTTAGCAACATATTCAAGTATGCTCAATTTATGTGATTCTTTTCTATCATAGGTGTTAGGATAAACGAGTCTAACAGGTTCAAAAACAACATATCTATCATAGTATCCTTGAGGAGGATTCACACCATCGAATAACCAGTCGTGTGATATGTTGTACTTATCTAGTACTTCCTTATCACATACTCCAATGGATACAGTATATTCTACTTTTCGACAGTCACGTCTACCGGATAATCTATTAGATATAGCTTGTAGTAATTTCATTGTTATGTCCATATTAGTTACCTCTTATCACTAACAGATTTGTTTTTGCACGTGTTATTGCGACATAGTAAACATTGTTGTTTTCTTCGTTTGTAAGTTGGAATGACGCTCCATTAACCCCTACTACTGCAACATTATCATACTCTAAACCTTTAGACGAATGAATTGTGCCGATGTACAAATTACTTTCTTCAATATTGTTACTTAAATGATCTTCTAATGCTGATATGAGATGCTCAAACGAATCAACATTTTCAGGATCTGACTGTATACTATCTTGGATACCTTCCATGTGCAATACAGCAAATATTACATCAAGTTTCATCTGTTCGGAAGCATCTCTTTGAGAACATATCTGCCTTACCCTGTATATCTTTTGAAGACGTTCACATACTTCATATGAATCTGAAAAAACATTTGAAAACATATCCAAGGTATATGTGTTCATTTTTCTGCTTACGTAAGACTGTCTTAGATATTCTGCATATTTTTCAGATGGCAGAAACGACGAAATCCAATCAAGTGCAAAATTATCGTCACAAGCAGATTTCAGTATATTAACAGCATCTTTTGCAATTTCTGATTTTTCATCAGAATAGCTGAAATTACTTTTTATGAAGTCTGCCTCTGCGTTCGTTCTACATAGAATAGCTGTGTATCCAGGCAATTCAGAAAACTTAGTTAATCTATCAATAACTGCCTTATCATTTATTACGCCACGACGTGTAAATCCATACCTTGATATATCTTCACTAACAGTTCCACCACCTTTATCAGATTCAATACATATTCTGTATGAGTCTCTTGCATATCTAGTGTTCTTATTTGCAAATTGACATATTGACGATGTAGAACGGTAATTATGTGTTAGACGATAAGTTGTCCAGTTACTATCTTCAGCTATATTTTTTATAATAGATGAATCAGCTCCTCTGAAAGCATATATGGCCTGAAGAGCATCCCCTACAACAAACAATTTAGAATCTTTGAAAGAACGTATGAATTGATACTGTTTAGGATCGGTGTCCTGAAATTCGTCTACAAATATGTATTTGTATTTTTCTTTGTATGAACTAACAACAGGATGGTTTTCCGTGAATAACTTACATACACCATAACAAAGTGTGTCAAAAGTTATCAGATTCTTTGATCTCATTGAACGTTTGTAAGCCTTATTCAATAGATCAATCTTAAACTGGTCATCCCAGGATAATACTTCTTTACCAGATAGTTTCTTATCAGAGATATGAAATCCTAGTTGCATCTCTGTCTCTTTGAGTACCTTCTTGTTTACTCCCTCGGTAGCAATCTCAGGAATATCATTGTACCCTAACTCTAATCTCAATGATTTGTTTATTGAAATGAGATAATAACAAAAGCTATGAAACGTTCTGAATTCTGGAGTAAATCTAGATTCGTTCTGTTTTTTGTACCTATCCTTCATTTCAAATGCTGCCGCATTTGTAAATGTAAGTACTAGGATTGAACTAGGATCTACCCCTTCATCTACTAGACGAAGTATTCTAGATATCATACAGTGTGTCTTGCCGGTACCTGCACCGGCAAGGCATAGTATTTTATCTTCATTAGCATACACAACCGCTTTCTGTTCTTCATTTAGAAGCATAGTAGTAAGCACCTCTCACATCATAATTGAAACGCTTGATACGACTCTTACGAAGATTCTGAATACGTCTGTACTCGTCTTTAAGATAATAACGATCATAAGCAGGTCCTTCAAATCCATGGAAGTATCGACTTGTAGGAAGATTATAAGTAAGGATGTCCCAGTACTTAAGGCAGTATCTATAAAGACGTGCGTAGCTGTTACCGAATTTCTTTTTCTTCTTTCGTGCTACAATGATGTTGATGTTACGTGTTTTGAAATGACATCCAATAAAAGCAAGGATACATGTGTAAATAGCTGCAACATGTCGTAAAACTCTGTTTGGGTCATCGAGAACAACCGCCGTAACTAGAGACAATGCTCCAATCAATGAAATGATAAAAACTACCGGAAGAGATTCTAATGTTATTCCATCTACACTGCACATGATAATAAGAATAGATGCTACTCCGATAAACTCTGCAACATAGAATACGATTCCCCCTAAAACAGTACAAGTATCTTTCTTCATTGTTCTACTCCCCTCGTCATAAAAAATAGATGATGTAAACTATTTTGTCTACATCATCTATAACGATTCAAGGAGTTAAAAAATTTTATGTACTTAATCTAACTTTTCAAATTTAAAATTATATATCCTTGATTTTCCTCTATTCCAGTCAATATCAACACTGTCCTTAATGTATTCTCTATCTTCCGCAGGGAATGGATCCCCATCTGGATTTGGATAGTAATTTGGGTAGTAGAGTATATTTGATACATCATAATATAATTCTACGTCTCCGAATATATGATACCTGCCAGGCTCATAAGGCATTTTCTCTTCTAGAAGTTCGTCTGTATGTTCAACAGCACCTATTTTATCATCTACGTCTAGGTAAGGTTCTCCGAACATTTCGAAATCAACATCTGCCCAAGGATAATCAGTATCTTCATACTCCCATCCACCGCCTTCTTCTACTATTACTACAGCATCTAGAGTAAGTTCTATCAGTTCTTCTACATCATCATCTTCTTCAGGTTCAGGTTCATCAGGAGGTTCGGGATAATCGTACACTCCCCAACCTGCTTCTACTACATCCGATCCATCCATCATGAAATCAAAACTACTTTCTTTCTCTTTACTTTCTATCTTCTGTGCAGCATCAACACCATCGGGATATAATTCTGAACCATCAAGGTCATCATTTTGATGATATTCATTATATGATTCTTTCAACTGACGAAGTACTTCTACTTCATATTTGTGTAAATCAGACGGACGTCTTATTTTACGCATATCTATCTTGACGTCTGCATCAAGCCATATATCATTATTCGTAACTTCTATATGAAGATTAACAGGATCAACCATATAGGTTTCGCTAAGATCAAATGTTTCTCCCGACCACACTGACATTTCATCCGCTATGTCATATCCGAACTCATTTATATCTTCACGAGTAAAGAACATATCGTCTTCAATGTCGTATGCTCCACCATAACTTGCGGATAATACAGATTGTTTATCTAGGTAAGTAACTGAACCATCTGCAGAAATATGACACACTGATCGTTGAAGTCCTCTATCAGTTGCTTCAATTTCAACTACTTCACAAGGTCCATTTTCACATACCCCTTTAGCATAGCTGATAGCAGCATCCACATCATCGAAATCTTCTAGATGATCCGCTAATTCACCATCATCAGTCAGGCTGTATACTTGAAAATATGTATCCGAATCTTCACCAAACGAACTTGCAGCATTTACAGAAGAACTAACAGACCCTGACGGATGTGCTATGATAAGTTTTCCTTTTCGTCTAGCATCTGGAAATACTTGCTGAATTTCTTCTAAGTAATCCGCAGTTTTTCTGTTTAATTGGTAGCCAGATTTAGTAGCTCCTTCGTTACCTTTACCTGAACCTTCATAAACAGTTATATAAACTTCACCTGAGGATTTGACGAGCTTCTTTATATTGTTAAGAACATTCAGACGTACTTCCGGCTCTTTGATAACATTCAGAACATTAGAACATGTAGCAGTATCAGCTCCGCCATGATCTCGAACCATCTTTATGACTTCTTTATTATGTTCAGGCGTCCTGTTGTATGGGTCATACACAAGGTTGATAACATCATACTGAGAAAGATAATCCGCTACATTGTCGAATCGTCCTCCACCATAATCTATGTTAACGGTACCTGGTTCAAATGAAACCATCTTAAATACTGCAGGGAGTTTAGTACTATTTATAGAAGTATTTTCAGAAGTGAATTCCTGATCAATTTCTTTTATTTCATCTTCGTATTTTTCAAATTCAGGATCTATATCTTCAGAAGCACGTACAGATGAATTAGGAAGCAACATTCTCCCTAACTCCCTGCTTAACTTCTTAAGATCTGAATCATACTTATCTATTACATCATATCCACGTGCTTGCATGTAAGTTATTTTGAATGGCGGATACTTTTTATCATGATCCTGTGCTGCCCACTCTCCGTGATGCTTGCCGTTTCCGTCATCTACTATCTTTCTATATATGAAATATCCATTTCTATCTTCGATAAATTCATAATCAGATATATCTACTTCATCCGAACTCAATATAGAATCACAAGCAGATATAAATTCAAATCCATCTTTTTCAGCTAATTTAAGAGGGGCACGTCCTAGTAGTTTTGAATATGTATAAGGTTCTGGTATAACGGCATCTAGCTCTTCTTCTGCTTCATCATAATCTGATGAATTAAACTTAAACACAATCTTATGTTTATTTCCGTCTACATCATTGTATATTGCTATCCAATATGTGTCATTAGAATACTCATCAGAAGTTGAACTGTTTATCGTTCTAGATGCCGTTACGCATGCTTCTACTTCGTCAAGAGGTAGAAACGCAGACATTATACCAGGCTGATCCATGTCGAAATAAGCATCTTTGCAGTAACTATCAACTATAGGATTTAACTCTTCAGCAAGATCTATCATGCCATCATATGATAATTCTGCCCTAACTTCTATTCGCATTGCTCCATCTATTACTTCAGCATCTACAAATAGATAGTCGTCTACTTCATCATCAGGAAATCCAAAACTAGGAGACGTCATTACTTCACGTGCCCTCATTTGGACTTCACTTCGTATTGTAGATAATAAGTCTACATCATAATCTTCACTTGCAGTTATATTTGTGCAACTTTCTGTATTTATTTCAAACTTTATAGTACCATCATACTGAGGCCTTGCATACATCTCCGATCCACACTCATCACATACGCAAAGATCATCATAATCAACTTCGTATGGTCTGTAAACGTCTTTTTCTGTATCATATACTGTTTTATTATGACATACTGGACACATGAAGGAAAGTATTTTCTTGTTGAATACATGATCCTTGTCATTTATGCTGTAATCTGATTTTATAGTCTTCTTAATATTCATATCAACACCTCAGAAAGTAGATTTACCAGTGTACCATTCGTGGTTCTACATCTTTGTTTATTTCTAGTAAAACTTCACATGTTTGATTAACTATATCTGTTATGTAATCATATTCGGATTCATATTCAGATTCGTCATAACCATTCAGTTGCATTCCGTCTATCTTCTTGCCATTTTTAATGAATTGTACATAAGCATGTCCTAAATAACCGCACCGTGCCCACGCATAGTCAGCATCATTATAAGGATGTATTTCAGAAACTTGAAATTTAGGTTGAAGAGGGTCATCATTATACATGTGTATACCAAATCTTTGACGTCCCACAGTAAATGTCATGTAATCACCATTCCTAGACTCTTTAGGATCCGGAACGCTGCTGTAGATTCTTCGTTTCATTTAAAAACTCCTCAGGCGTTAAATCGCCCTCTCTGACCTTTTGAACTACTCTGTAACAGGTATAAGAACAACACCTGTAATTTTTCTTATTATAATGTATCTTATACAATGAACTTTGCGGACGAAGATATTCTTTTCCGCATACGTCACATTTGTGGACTACTGACAACGATATTCACTTCCTACTAGTTTATTCAACAGGCTTTATTACCCACTTCAAGAATTGTTCAGATTCTTTATCACACAGAGGGCATTTTCCTTTTATACTCTCAATTATCTGATCGGATTCAGTTACTGCAGAAATGAAAATTCCATGACATCTATCACACTCTGCAATGTAATGACCTTCGATGTTATTATCTGTCTCAATGTTAACGTCGTCTTCCTGAATTTCATCTATGTCATCTTGCATATCTTCGATATCATCTGCGATGCCTTCTAAAGTATCGTCCATACTTTCGTCATCATCCATATCTGAATCCATTCCCGGATCTTCATCATCAACGATGAAGCCTTCGTCATCATCTTCACCAGCTGCATAGATATATGAGCTTGCTTTTATAGTTTTTCCATTGTGAGTGAGTCGCATTGTATAATCCTCCATACTCAAAAATAAAGAAATATATCTAAAATGATAAAAGGTTGTGCTGGTGTGTACACAACCTGTAGTCTATCATCGAACATAACTTCTATCATAAAGTTCATCGTGCGAACCATCTTCATAGTAAATGTCTGTTCTTATCCATTTATTCTTTTGAACTGTACGAATCTTGTAGAACTTTTGTCGGTGTTTATCTACACCCTTTTCTACAATCATTATTTCATCTTTATCATTTGTTGCTTTACAAGGAAGTTGATACCCCATATCTTTTACAGTTCTATCAATATCCTGATAATCCATACTATCACCCCTTCTTATAAGATGTGATAGAAAGTTGATCAGCAAACTGAAGTAAATGAACAAGCGGATATTTTTCATTTGATTGCTGAAGCTCATTCATATCGGAATCTGCTACTCTGCAAAATCCCATGTGCCATCTGATAGCAAGAGCTTCTTCAGTAGATAATCTGAAGAACCTCTGTGCAAGAAACATACTAGAAACACCATGACCGAAACATGTAAGAGATTCATCACGATATTTAAATTCTGGCTTCTGAATCCATTTACCATTCTCATCCTTCACATTTCTCATGTAAGATTCATATAGACCTATCTTACACCAATCATGAATAAGGGCGCAAAAAACAGAATCTTCAAGGTTGACAGATGAAAAAGCATCACATCTTTTTAATTCTGCTATGTTATAAGCTACTTTAAGAGAATGAGATACTAGCCCTCCCTCAAAAGCTTCATGATAACGAGAACTTGCAGGAGCTCTATAGAAATCAGTTGTCCTCAGCCATTCAATTGCTCTATGAGCGCTTTGTAAGCACATATCTGGATCATAGTCTGAATTTGTTGAGAAATATTTTCTTGTACATCTCTGAAGTACACATCCTATGAGCATCTTATCATACAGATATGAAGTTTCAATGGCAACAACATTCTGGCCAATAAGATATTCAGGCCTACTCTGAAAACGGATGAAATCTTCACGAACTTCCGAATCGATTTCTTCATCGTCATGATCGTCAATAATACATACATTGAACGACTCATCGTTCGAGATTTTGATTACACCTTCAAGATTCTTGCTTGCAACATTGTATGCTCCAAAGATACCATCAGCTTCTCGAATGAACCAATGACGAAACGAAGAGTAGGTTACATCTTCAAGATAACTTGTTAAATCCAACATCATTTTACCTCCTGTAATATTGATGAAATTGATGTTATGAATTTAATAACGATTCAACATATGGCAGATATTTCAATAAACTAACAAATTCGTTCCACTCATCTAACTTATGTCCGGATCGTTGACGAATAATAGAAAATACATTTTCATAATTAAACGTCACTGTTCGTTTTTGATTGTAAGATGTTGGAAGTAACTGTATCATCTGCCACCATTGATCTTTGTCCTTTTGTTCAAGATATATTTTTCTCCACTTATTAAGAGCACCTATCACAATATTTAATACTCCGACAGGATCATCAACATCCATTGCGGATTCATCCCCAAAAAGATGTTCATGGCTGAAATCATCTAATTCAAATTCTTTAGCAGCAATCTTGTGCATAGTTGAACAGGAATTAGCAACGGTACCAACTTTGTAGGTGTCGAATTCTTTCCACCAGTAAAGCGGAGCTGTAATATCCATACTAACAAATATTTGACGAAGATACTTTCGGTGTTCTGTACCAGCTTTGAACAATCTCTTCATCAGGTCAATATCATTGTCTCCGACAACAAAACACATACCGGGGTCATCAGGGTTTATCGGAGAATCATCTTCTACCCATCTCCATTCACTATCACTCTTATCCCAACTATTCATTGGATTTCTCATGCCCCTAATTGCATGTTCAAAACCCCATACATCTATATTTTCTACTTTGATCATATCTACCTCCTTAATATCCGTACAATTCTTGTTTGTTATACATTCGCTCTGACGGAAGCTCTACATCAAAAAGATCCTCATATGGATATTTCTTGCCATACTCTTCTTCATACTTCTCCATGTAGCAATTCCTGCACCATGGACCGCCTCGTAGCCAGTAAGCATGATCTTCATAATCAAGATGACCACATTTACAACGAATAATATGCTTCTCCATATTACCTCCTAAATATTTCATCAAAATTGATTCTCATCTTTCCGAACTTAAAGTATTCTGACCCGTTGTTCCGTGTGTATACTTTAGCTCTATGATAAGATTTCTTATCAGGATCACCAAATTCTGCATGAAAGTAAACATAATCCTCTGCTATCTTGTGAATGTAAAGTGTAACAAAATAGCATACATTTATCCATCCGAAGTATGGATTTGAATCACATATTGCTTTCTTCATTTTACGGATAATGTTCCTCCACTTAAACAAACATTTCCATCATAAATAGACGTTATTGTACGTTCTTTAGTATCGTCTTTAACAGCTTCCGACATATCATAGATACGAATGTTTTCGTCGTCTACATTACATATGTCCTGATAATTATGGAACTGTCCTGTTACTTTGCAACGTCTCATAGGAGGAATAGATGTGTAAACTTTTCCATCGTTGTAAGGACAGTTACCACAACTTCTATAAGACTTAGTTTCAGGAGCTACCTCTACAGCTTCAGTATCTCTAACTTGAGAATCTGATATAGTTACACGTGCTATCAAATTTTTAGTACCATTCTGTTCGAACTCAACCTTGTAGTTGTTCGTTGTTAAGATGTGTATGAATCTTGCAAGGTCGGAATCATCTGGACGATAAAATCTAAAACTTACTACCATTTGATTACACCTCCTAATTTCAATAACGATTCAAACATAGATGTAGGCCGCCTACAATAAAGACGACCTACACCTACCAAAACAGGAGAACGAATATGGATGGAAGTTACTTCTTGAGTAACCTATTTACTTCTTGCTGTACTTTATCATAGTCATATCCAGCAGCCTTCAGTTTATTCTTACGTACAGCTCCATTTCCCCACTTGCCAGCAAGAACTTCTTTTGCAACAGTGGTTATTGATTTCTTAGTAGATAACTTCTGATTGACAATCTTCTGAACAGCGTCATAATCGTATCCTGCAGCTTGAAGACGTTTCTTCCTATCATTTCCAGTTCCCCACTTCCCGTCAATAACTTCCTGAGCAATCTGAGTATTTGTTTTCTTTGCAGCAGGTTTTGTTGTTGAACTATTAGTAGGTTTAGTAGACGAACTCGAAACTGCTGATCCATTGTCCAGATTAGTAGCTGTGTGAGCGTTGTCATTAAGAAGAATATCACCTTCTAAAAGATACTTATCTGACGTTAAGTACTTGCTTTCTGTAAGAACTTGAAAACCTGCTGCCTTAAATGACGAACGCATGTTTCCTGTATAGGATGCTCCTATATTCTTGAAAGCACCGATGTTCATAAGATATCCTACAGCACGAACATTTGCAATTACTCCTGCAGAACAATCAGCCTCACAAGCTGTTTTTATCTTAGAAGGATCGTATCCAACTTTCTGAAGCTCTGTCCAATAAGTCATCCTCTGGTACTGATCATATCCTATTTTATTATTATTTGCAGCTTTCCTGGCAAGGTCTGCTATTTTCTTTCTAACATCCGCATTTGGATAACGAAGAACGCACTTCCAAGGACGACTGTACCAGTTTATAATGTTCCACTCTCTCCCAGTTTGATCTCCGGCGACTCCTCCGTGTATGCCGCCTCGTTCATCTCCACCACTATTTGATATCATTATATCCTCCTATTCAAATAACAGTGTACGAGTTACAAAAATATAGAAGGTTAGGAAATGACCTAACCCCCATATTATATTATAAAGAGGACTCTCACCTCTTGTTATCACACGTATTCATAATCACTTCTGAATGGAGTTTTATTTAATCGTGTACAAAGAGCTCCTGCGTTTGACCATTTCTCCATCCACCACTCAAAACTATCATCGTATTCTGCAAGTTCTGGACCAATTTCGGAAGGGAAGTGCATTGTAGGCTCAAACCACAAGAACTGAACACCCTTTCTGTTTTCTACATAACGCTTAGTAGTTACAACAGGCATGTTCTCAGTATACTCTTTCGCCTTGAATGTATATGTTCCGTCTCCTGCATCTTCCATATCATATCTGCAATGATAGGCCTCGTTGACCAATATATCTATAAATGCCTCTGGGAGCTCAATTGTATTGAAATCTAATTCTTCATCTGCTAAAATTATTTTCTTCATCTCGGTATATACTCCTCTATCTCTCCTACATAATCTAGAAGCATCTTTCGTGTACTAGGAACTGTCCGTATCTCTTTATAAGGAAACGTCCAGGACTTGATAACATCTATGTTTATAGATTTCTTTCCGTGGAATATCATATCATCTATGTCCCGGATATCTAGAACGAAAGCGCGTCTCTGTGTTGCAAATAAGACGATTACAAATCCATAAACACCTTCTATACTTGATTTCTTTAGTAATCCATCTCTCTGTTTCGGAGTTATCATAGAGAAATCAAATCTTTCTTTCCAGGTAGCTTTACTTTCTATGTAATACATGTATGGATATTTATAACATGTGAAATCACAGATATTTTTACTTCCGTAGAATCCAGACATCTGATCTTTGATTCTGTCGAAGCTATATCCATCATATGGTCTATCTAACCAATCATGTATTTTAGATTCTGCTCTTTTACCAAGATCATCATTCATATATTATCAGTCCCAGTCTTCCTCTTCTTCCTCATCCCATCCCTGAATGAGTATTTCTCCTGTCGTTTTGTTCTGAAGTAATGTGATGTAATCGCATCCATCTCCATTACTGTTCTCAATGCTCTCTATTACCTCTTCCGGAGAATCATACTCTGCAGGATAATCATCATCGCCTAGTATTTCATCTGGCTGAATATAAAGTCCTAAATGGTCAGCTAACTTAGCAAGCGCTTCCATCATGTTATCTGCAGAAAAGTTAGCTTTTCGCTTTGATCCTCCACCTCCATACCGTTCATACGGATACCACTCAACATGTAATCTTACAGGCCCTGCAGATGCAGCATTTATATCATAACATTCCTCTACATCATAATCATTCCAATCATCAGAATAATCTTCGTGGATGTTGTATGACTGAACTTCCCATTCACCATTAGAATACTGAGTAGGTTCTACCATCCAACATCTTCCATTTTCATCGTAGAACGGAAAATATTTATCTCTGAACCTAACATCAGACGGAAGTCTACGATAGGCACTATCAATTTTCAGTCCTACATCTTCAAGATCAGAAAGAAGCTCTGACCAAGTTTTTGCAACAATTTTGAACTCTTGTCCGTACTCACTTACTGGTCCCAGAAAAGTTCGCTTCCTATCTTTCATCTTCAGCATAGTACCACCTCAAATATTAAAACATATCCTCGTCGAAACCTAATTCGTCTATCATTATTTTCTTAGCAAGGCTTTTTGATATGTTAAGTTCTTTTGCAATAGCATTCATTTCGTGTTTTGTTTCAGTTGACCAGTCACCCGAAAGTGGACGAGAACTGTTATACCTTTCGGCAATTTCCCAAACTTTTTCCAGTTCTTCATCCGTTACAAGATCGTCTATATCAGGTTCCCAGCGTCTATATGCTTCTTGAACCATCGGATCATCTTTGTGAGCTCTGCAAAATTTATCAACTTCTGACTCTATCTTATCTTCATCAGGAAAGTACCTATTTACTATCTTTTCAAATTCTTCATAGGCATCATTCCAGGAAGAATAACCCGCTTTGATAGACGAACTTGCTACTATACCGCGTCCTGGAACTGCTTTAAATCGTTTAACCACTATCTTTAACCCCCTTACTTTGGACTTCTTTCTTTTATATCATAATATTTCAGTGCATCTGTACTTATGACACGATTAGTTAAGAAATAACATCCTTCCGGTTTATCAATTATATCTAATATTTCTAATCCTCTAGGAACAGATCCTGGCTGAACTCCATGCGTTGTGAAATACCAGTACTCTAATCCAGTTCCCATATCATAGAATTCTTTAGAAGATTTGATAGCATCACATTCATCTATTGGATAGACATCTCCATCCTCAAATTTATAATGTTTCTCCATCTCTTCCCAATATTTCTGATTATCTTCGTATTCTTTTAGGTCTTTTTCAGTAGCGGGTCGAGCGAAGCATCCTTCGTATCCTCCGTACTTTCCAGAATTGAATCCCTCTATTTGTTCTTGATTTTCAGACTCCCATCTAGAACAGGCATCTTCTTTAGATATCGCATATACAATATCCTCACCATAACCATAACTGGGACCGTTTTCTGGGCCACCACTATCCCATCCAAATCGAACAACAAACGGTTTAAGATCAACTTCTGAAGAAGATGTTATTGACTGACATTCATCTACTGGAGAATCTCCCCATTCTTCAGACTCACCGGGCTCTTCTGAATCTTGGCCATACGGCACCTCTATTTTAAGTTGGCCATTAGAAACACGGTCATCAATATGTAATATTGATAGAAAATCTTCGACGCCGTGTAGA
>JAEEGL011579721.1_pt1 | contig 28405 bp, 23 predicted proteins | sample 9134231 | NCBI WGS metagenome assembly JAEEGL01 (sample SAMN16246548, study PRJNA631951) | gut metagenome | biome: gut microbiome; feature: rumen; material: fiber-attached | host: Bos | place: Iran: Karaj | collected 2018-10
GCGATGAATATCGTTCCGGAAGTACCGAGAGAGATATTGCATCCGCCATTGCCGATGATCCCCATACCTACGGCCGCTGCAGCATTATCGCCTGCACCTGCAGCGATAACACAATCTTTGTTTATTCCAAGCTTATCTGCGATCTCAGGTAAGATCTTACCGATAGCCTCATAGCTCTCAAATACTTCAGGAAGCCACTCAGCCTTCATGTCGAGGATCTTGAGCATCTCGTCAGACCACTTTCTGTTCTCACAGTCAAAATAGAGCGTGCCTGAAGCATCAGAAACGTCTGTGGCAAAGACTCCGGAAAGCCTGTAAGCGAGATAGTCCTTAGGAAGCAGGATCTTAGCGATCTTAGCGAAGTTCTCGGGTTCATTCTTATGTACCCACATTACCTTAGGAGCCGTAAAACCGGCAAATGCAATATTTCCTGTATATTTCGAAAGATTAGCCTTGCCGATCTCATTGTTAAGATAATCAGTCTCGACCTGAGATCTTCCGTCGTTCCAGAGGATAGCAGGTCTTATTACCTTGCCGTCACTGTCTAAAAGAGTAAGTCCGTGCATCTGTCCGCCGAAGCTGATGCCTGCGACTTCGTTTCCGTCAATGCCGTCTATGAGCTTAGCAAGTCCCTTCATGGCTCCGTCGAACCAATCTTCAGGATTCTGCTCGGACCAGCCTGTCTGAGGGAAACTGACGGGATAAGACTCAGATACAGTCTTAATTATCTCTCCCCCGCTCTTCATCAGGAGCAGTTTTACTGCTGATGTACCGAGATCAATACCAATGTAATACATAAGAACCTCCCAGTTCACATAATAGTGTCAGACTACATACTAAATGATTAGATAACAAATGGCATTTACCAAAGTGCAAATATTATTCAAAAAAAGTTATACTTATTCAACAAATTCCACACTTATTGCGATTTGCTCCCGCGAGTGACTTTTTGGCAGATAATAACCTCAGCACCAGTATTCATGCGCTTTCCGAAAAGAAATCAACAACAGAATATGGTTTTCCGGCAAAGAATCACTATACAATTATTGCTGGCAATTACAGCAAGATTTGTCAAATCAGCAAGATATGAATATTGTGGCAATTTTGAGTGACGGATAAGAGATAAAGCTATGCATTTTTGAAGGATCCGCTTATTTAGTGCCCGAAAAATAAATACGGTCAGGCTCCAATGCCTGACCGTATATTAAACTCATATATTTTTTTTACTTACACATCAGAAATATCTGCGTGATAATCCTGAAGCGCCTTAACCTCAAAAACACGCTCCTTTGCAGCTTTGATACCCTCTGCGCAAGCCTTTGCGGCTGCCATAGTCGTGATATAAGGTACATGCTGACGTATAGCATCCTTACGGATATAAGAGTCATCGTGTGATGAAGTCTTTCCGGCAGGTGTGTTGATAACAAGATCGATGTCCCTGTTAAGTATCATGTCACCGATGTTAGGTCTTCCCTCGTAGAGCTTCTTTACCTTCTCTGCCGTAATGCCTGCACCGACGATCATGTCATATGTGCCGCCGGTAGCATAGATCTTGAAGCCAAGATCAGCGAAGGCCTGAGCCACATCGATAAGATCGACCTTATCAAGATCGGAAACTGAAAGAAGAACGCTGCCTTCCAAAGGAAGCTCTGTCTTTGTGGCTTCCTGAGCTTTGAAGCTTGCTTCTCCGAAGTGTGTTGCAAGACCTAATACCTCACCCGTTGATCTCATTTCAGGTCCTAATACAGGGTCAACTTCCTGGAACATATTGAACGGGAAGACAGCTTCCTTTACTCCGTAGTGAGGTATTACCCTGTCGTGAAGTTCCGGTACCGGTGACGGTCTGCCGGTAAGGCTGCCGGTCATGATATCAGTTGCGATCTTAACCATGTTCGTTCCCGTAACCTTGGATACGAGCGGAACAGTTCTTGATGCACGAGGGTTAGCCTCGAGCACGAATACGACTCCGTCCTCGATGGCATACTGCATGTTCATGAGACCTACGACATGCATCTCCACAGCAATCTTTTTTGTATATTCCTTTATAGTCTCAACGATCTCAGGTGAGAGATTCTTTGAAGGAAGGATACATGCCGAGTCTCCTGAATGGATTCCGGCAAGCTCAATGTGCTCCATAACGGCAGGAACATAGCAGTTTGTACCGTCAGAGATAGCATCAGCCTCACATTCTGTTGCGTGGTGCAGGAAACGGTCGATGAGGATCGGTCTGTCAGGAGTAACACCGACAGCAGCATTCATATAAACTCTCATCATCTCATCATCGTGAACGACTTCCATTCCTCTTCCGCCGAGCACGTAAGAAGGACGGACCATTACCGGATAACCGATCTTGTTAGCAATAGAGATCGCCTCATCAGCATTGACAGCCATTCCGGCTTCAGGCATAGGAATACCAAGACGGTTCATCATAGCGCGGAAGTGGTCTCTGTCCTCAGCGAGGTCAATAGTCTCAGGTGTAGTACCAAGGATATTAACGCCGTTTGCCTTAAGGCTTGCAGCAAGGTTCAAAGGTGTTTGTCCGCCGAACTGGGCGATAACTCCGATAGGCTTTTCCTTCTCGTGGATCGCAAGAACATCTTCAAGAGTCAGAGGCTCGAAATAAAGCTTGTCTGAAGTGTCATAGTCAGTTGAAACCGTCTCAGGGTTGCAGTTAACGATGATCGACTCAAAGCCGAGTTTCTTAAGTGCCAATGCAGCATGAACGCAGCAGTAGTCGAATTCTATACCCTGACCGATCCTGTTGGGACCGCCGCCAAGGATCATGATCTTTTTCCTGTCGGAAGAAGGCGACTTGTCCTCTGCAATATGATAGGAAGAATAATAATATGCAGCATCCTGTGTTCCGGATACATGAACACCTTCCCATGCTTCCTTGATTCCGTATTCGTAACGCGCGCGGCGGATAAGATCCTCTGAGACGCCGAGAAGCTGGGAAAGATACTTATCCGAGAAACCATCAAGCTTAGCCTGACGGAGAACCGGTTCATCAGGCACTCTGCCTGCGAGCTTTAAGAGCTCCTCTTCTTCCTCAACGAGCTCCTTCATCTGCTCGATGAACCAGTGCTTGATCTTTGTGAGTTCGAAGAGTTCGTCCACTGTAGCACCCTTTCTCAGAGCCTCATACATGATGAACTGACGCTCGGAAGAAGGCTGTGTAAGTTTGAGCATGAGTTCTTCCTTGGTAAGCTTATTGAAGTCCTTGGCAAAACCTAAGCCGTATCTGTCCTTCTCCAAAGATCTGATGGCCTTCTGGAAAGCTTCCTTGTATGTCTTGCCGATGCTCATGACTTCACCGACAGCTCTCATCTGTGTACCGAGCTTATCCTGTGCACCGTGGAACTTCTCAAATGCCCATCTTGCGAACTTGATAACTACATAGTCGCCGTCCGGATAATACTTATCGAGTGTGCCGTATTTGCCGCAGGGGATCTCATCAAGTGTAAGGCCGCAAGCGAGCATGGCTGATACGAGAGCGATCGGGAAACCTGTTGCTTTTGAAGCAAGCGCTGAAGATCTTGATGTTCTCGGGTTGATCTCGATAACAACGATCCTTCCGGTCTTGGGATCGTGTGCAAACTGGCAGTTGCAGCCTCCGATAACCTCAATAGCCTTGACGATACGGTATGAATAATCCTGAAGGATATCCTGGACATCCTGAGAGATCGTAAGCATCGGAGCTGAACAGAAAGAGTCACCGGTATGAACACCGATAGGATCGATATTCTCGATGAAGCAGACTGTAATGACGTTGTTCTTTGCGTCTCTTACAACTTCAAGCTCGAGTTCCTCCCAGCCGCTGATGGACTCTTCAACGAGCACCTGATGGATCATGGATGCTGCAAGACCTCTTTCAACGATAGTCTTGAGCTCATCGATGTTATAAACAAGGCCGCCGCCTGCTCCGCCCATCGTGTAAGCAGGTCTGATAACTACAGGGTAGCCGAGATCTTCTGCGATCTTGACAGCTTCCTCGACTGAATATGCTTCGTGGGATCTGGGCATCTCTATTCCGAGAGAAGTCATCGTCTCCTTAAATTCGATCCTGTCTTCGCCTCTTTCGATAGCATCGACCTGAACGCCGATGATCTGGACACCGTATTTGTCGAGAACGCCTGCCTTGGAGAGTTCTGAACTGAGGTTAAGTCCGGACTGTCCGCCAAGATTGGGGAGAAGCGCATCCGGCCGCTCTTTTGCGATTATCTGCTCAAGGCGCTTCACATTAAGCGGTTCAATATAGGTTCTGTCTGCAACATCAGGGTCAGTCATGATGGTCGCGGGATTGGAATTTACCAGCACGATCTCATAACCGAGCTTTCTCAATGCTTTGCATGCCTGGGTTCCGGAATAGTCGAACTCACAAGCCTGGCCGATAATGATAGGACCTGAACCGATAATAAGGATCTTGTTGATGTCTTCTCTCTTTGGCATATTCTTACGCCCCCTTCTTATAGTTCAAATATAAAATTACTGGATAGAATTCTAACATAGATTATCCTGTCTTTGCACAGAAAAAAATATGGATTAAAATACTTTCATGAAAAAAACGATAAAGCCTTGTGAATACAGTATTTCTCATGCTGCGAAAAGCCGTTTCCGCGTTTTTTTGAAGCATTTTTCCTCAACTGCCGTACTGACAGCAATATTCTCTTTAATCCTGCTGTCGGGATGCTTTGACCCGAAGCCACAGCAGACAATATACCGTGAAACAGTTGATACCGCAGCCTCAGTCTACGAAGAGCATGATATAGGCGGAACGGAACTTCCCTGGGGAGTTACGCTCCAGGTGGATCCGTCAGTTCTGGTCCCCTGTGAATTCGAGCGTGTCGTAGACGGTGATACTATAATCGTACATAATTCCGACGGTGAGAGATTAAGAGTCCGTCTTACGGGCATCAATGCACCTGAATCGGTTCACGAGGACGAGAACAGAAATACCGAGGATGGCCGTGATGCTTCCAGATTCATGAAGGATCTCATGTCCAATGTTGACACAGTCTACCTTGAATATGACGAAGCGGAATTCGACCAGTACAACAGGACTCTTGCCTATGTCTGGATAGATACCGGCTCAACATACATAATGGTCAATGAGATCATGCTTGCGACCGGTCATGCCAGGCCCGTCTACATCGAACCGAATCTCAGATATGCCGATACTTTCAGGCAGTACGAGCAGGATTAATCAGTTACTGCTGTTTATTTACTCGTAACCCTGACGCTTCATACGCTTATAGTCTTCGTCATCCGATTCATAATCACTTTTGGCCGAACCGAAGAACTGCGGATCGAACTCAGGTTCATACAGATCAGCTGAAGATGACTGAACGGACGTTCCGGAAGGATACGGAGCCGAAACAGGTTCAACGGGCTTCATATCCGGATATTCAGATGTAAGAGGAGTTGGCTCCTTTTTCTTATTGCTCTTGACCAGATTTATAATCATTCCACATAACATCGCACCCGATATCAATGTCCAGATACTCCCGAATATCAGCATAAATCCTCCGGTACCTGTATCAACATTCCTCATCATAAAAACAGCGGAAATGATCATTCCAAGGCCGGAAAGGACAAAAGGTGTAATGAATATCATGCTGATGATAAGACCGGCCTTGGCGGCTTTGGCGGCGGCAGTGCTGCGCCCGGCTTCATGATTGCGCCTGTAAGAATCAAAAATATCTTTTGCGCTTCCGGAACCTGTTATTCTGTCCGCTTCATCAAGCGGGACTTCATAATACACGACATCCTTGTCACGGATATACGACTTGATCATGGTGAACAGGAACAATCCGAAAAATGCAGCTATTATTACCAGAGGGAAAAACACCCTGCCCAGTGTCAAGACTCTTGAAATTGAAAAGGGAGATAATTTGTTGCCGGCGTCTTTTGACAGATACTTAAATCCTTCATCAAATGCAATACCGGGATCAGAGCCCCTTTCCAACGCCTCCTGAACCGTATCAGCGAAACTTCTGAAAACCTTCTCGGTCAGTATCGGATCGGTATAGTCTCCCTGAACTGCCTCCCACGCATAATCAGGAATATACATATCCCATTCGTTCATGAGTTCCCTGTCTTCTTTGGAGATCGAATATACGATCACGAAATGTTCCTCATCGCTGAAACTGCTTACATAAGCATCGAATGTATAAGACTCAAGATCGGCATAACTGTAGTTCCACACATCATCAAAAACGGTATAAATAACCGGACATATGCCCGTTAACTCCTGATATGATTCAAGCGTTTCTTTCAGCGCATCATCATCATTAATGACATCTATATTGTCATAGACAGCAGGAAGATCCGTATAGTGAGCACCGAGTTTTTGGGGGATATCATCTTTAACACCGGAAAAGAATGCCGTAATGAACATGACCGCCATAGCGCCGATAACAATAAAACTGCCGATGCCTGTCTTCTGCGGCATTCTTTCCGCATAGACATATTCCTCTTTCCCGGTGCGCCTGTTATAACGTCTGTAACGTCTCGAACCTGCAAAATAATGTGTCGATACGTGGTTGCTGCTTCCACCGTGTGAACCGCCGTGTGATCCGCCGCCGTGCGATCCTCCCCCGGATGAATGTGGCATCTTCCTGAACCTCCCTTAAGATCCCTTATTGTTTTGGCACTACGGCATAGAAAACAAGGTCTTCGTGGCCGTTGTTGATAAGTGAATGCGAGTGTCCCTCAGGACAATAGTGGCAATAGCCGGGTTTTACAGCTTCCTCTCCTTCATCGTATAAGACTTTTCCTTCACCCGACACGATAAAGATCATCTCGCAATTACCTTCGTGCTTGTGGTAACCGATGGATGCTCCGGGTTCAAGCTTTCCCTGCATCATCTTATTGATGCCGTCTGTAAAAACCTTGTTGAAAAACACTCCCTCACCGCCCTTGAAAGCGGGATTAGAGATCCATTCCATTGAATTGTAATCAGCTACCATAAATGCCTCCTGATGCCGTATTTTATTGCATGTAACATTGTTACACACCCATTTTCCATTCTTATCCGAATGTTTCCAGCGCCTCATCTATGTTGATATCGGAATACTCGACCTCGCAGGAGAAAACTCTGGCGACATCCGTGATCCCGCACCCCTTTACGACCAGATCGGCAATAAGATAAACCGATTCTGCTGCAAATCTTCCAGCTCCCTTATACCGGTAAAGCAGATAAGCCGCAAAATTTGCAAACTCTTTCTCATTTGCGTTTATCATCTTGTCTTCCTCATCTTCAGATACCGGATCTTCGATTATTCCGGCCAAGAGCCTGCTCCACTTAGGGTCCATGACTTCCATCCCGTCGAAGATCCCTGCCCTGAGTCTTGAATCGGCTCTCTTTCCGCCGCTTATATCCGTAAGCCTTTCCGCGAGTTTCTTTGACTGATCGAAAACCTTTTTCACATAAGCAGGCAGCTCCATCTCAGAACCGTCATCTGCTATCAGCTTAAAAGGTTTATCCGCTCCAAGAGCAAGCCTGCAGGCTTCTTCGCACGCAAGACCGATCCCCGCTTCGACATGATCGTCAAAAGTGTTATAGAATCTGGGATGCTCTTTACAAATATCGCAAAGATAATCCTCACCGTATCGGATTATCATGTCACAAAGATTATCGTCCCTTAAGAAAGGACATCTTCCGTCATCTTTCATAATAAAACAGCCGTCCTGTATCTTGCTTACAACTTCAGGGTCATTCGAAAATCTTTTAAGAGACTCTTCATCGATACCGATGATCCAGCCGGCACAGCATGTATGAACACACTTGTCCGCCTTGCATCTGAAACTCTGACAATAATCGGGACGGTAAACAACCATGTTAATCTCTCCGCATCATTATTATTCCATTGAGAATTATACCACGATTGACTGATCTTCAAATTTGATTTGCCCGAATGCCCGTGTATAATTACCCATAGCAGAAAGAGAACGCTTTAGCGCCTGTGGCGGGTCCGGCCCGGTTCATCAGAGGCTTCGCAGGCAGTCGAACCTGGTACGATCTTGTACATCCAATAATTTTATTGGATTTAATGATTTCTCTTTCTGCTTATTTATTTGCATTGGTTTTTCCGTTTACAGATTTTTCGGGCAAAAAAAGAAGTTGCTTTCTATCAGAAAACAACTTCTCAATAATCCAGCTATTAAAATATGCTCAGTTCTCGTGATCGTAGGGATAGATCTTCTCGATCGTTCCGTCAGGAGCTATGTTGAGCTTAGTGAACTTAACGCATCTCTTATGAGAACATCCTCCGGATCTCTTTGCATCATGGTAGAAAAGATACCATTCGCCATCGATCTCAACGATGGAGTGATGTGTCGTCCAACCGATTACAGGCTCCATGATCCTGCCTTTATAAGTAAACGGACCGTCAGGACTGTCACCTTCAGCATAACAAAGATAATGTGTCGTTCCTGTGGAATAAGAGAAATAATACTTTCCGTTAAACTTGTGCATCCAGGGATCTTCAAAATATCTGCGGTCCTCGTCACCGGCCTTGAGAGGCTCACCATTCTCGTCAAGGATCGTGATCATCTTAGGCGGAGCAACAAAAGCCGTCATATCATCAGTGAACTGGGCGAACAAGGGTCCTAAAGCCTTCTCGTCACCTTCAGGACGGCGCTCGGAAGGATTAAATGAACCTGACTGCCACATTTCAAGCTGACCGCCCCAAAGACCGCCGTTATAACAATAGACTTTTCCGTCGTCATCAACAAGAACTGCGGGGTCGATACTGTAACTGCCCTGAATGTAATTATCCTGAGGCTTGAACGGACCTACGGGTGAATCTGATTCAGCAACACCGATCCTGAATATATCGTCCTTATCCTTAGCAGGGAAAACAAGATAGTACTTGCCGTTCTTATAAACCGCATCCGGAGCCCAGAGCTGTCTGCTGACCCAGGGAATATCAGTCTCTGATATAGCAACACCGTTGTCTACACATTCACTGTCAAGATTATCCATGGAAAGAATGTGGTAATCCTTCATAACATACTGCTCTCCGTCATCGTCTTCCGGGATATCAAGATCCTCATCATGAGACGGATAAATATAGATCTTGCCGTTAAACACATGTGCAGAAGGGTCTGCCGTATAGATATTGGTTACAAGATCTTTTCTTTCGTTCTTTTTCATAAGCACCTCTGTTTGCAGTTTGGAATCACTTCACTAGCAAAGATAGTATCATTTATTCTGTCCTTTTGTAAATAAGATAAATCTCACCCAAGAAGAATAATTATTTAAAAGATATTGAGCCGTCAGGACACGAAATATCAGTGCAGCGTTTTTTTCGAATTGTATTCCAGTAGCTTTTCGGTATAATCTTTTGCCTTCCTTCTCATGATAAACACATCGATAAGGACTGCTGAGATGTAGAAAACAGCCACGATCACAGCCAAAGTGATCCACAGCAAAGGCGTTCCGCTTCCCTCAAAGATACCCATCAGATAGAACATAAAGATCTCTAAAGGTACGAAAAGCAGGAAGAATACGGTAAGGCAGAATACAAAGCCTCTCTTCTTCATAAGCTTGGTAAAAAAGGCAAAAACAAAGCAAATTGATCCCCACGCGCACAATGCGAGAAGTTTAAAAAGAAATGCTACCGACATACTATCTTTTCCTCCGGCAAACGACACTGCCACAGTGCAGAGCACCAGCCATGAATATGAAAATGCCAGAGCATTTCTGAAATAAACCAATAATCTCCTGATATCTTCCATAGTATTATCCGTCCAATCCGATCAATGATCTAAGTGATCTTACGTTTCTTCTGGAGATCACCACTACTTCTCCGTTTGTCAAAGTCGCCAGTATATTCCGTGTTACTTCCGGCTTCAGCTTTGTGATCTTATTTAGATTTACGATAACTGACTTTGAGCATCTGAAGAAAGTTTTCTCGTCCAGTATCTCTTCCAATTCATAAAGTCTCTTATCCGTCTGAAGCACATGGCCGTTCGTATAAAGGAATGTCTTTTTATCAACTGATTCGATATACAAGATCTCTTCGACCGGCACATTGTATGTCTGTCCGTTCAGAGTTCCCATTATCCGCTCATCAAACCTGCTGATATACCGTTTAAGACGTTCTGTCTCGGAAGTCACTTCACGGCAGTGGATCTCCACTGCCGTGCCTGACTCGATATCGTTCTTGACCGTGACTATCATTTACGACTCCTGTTATTCCCATATTATGAATAATTATAATTCATCCTTTCCCATTAAACACGGTCAAGTTTTTTGCATTCCGTCAGGAGTAATACCGACATGACGATCTGGCATATGACCATGAAGATGCATACATACACTTCCGGCAGGAAGATAGCAATGATCATGGAACCGAATGTGTCTACCAACGCCATGACAAGATAAGTCTTGCTGTTATATGCCCAGGAAAAAGGCAGAAGATGCGCGCCAAATACCATTGCAAACAGCATCAGCATTGCATCCGGCTTCTGATTGAATGCCCACATAACGATGAGAAGATAGAGCATCTGGTTCATCGTGCATAAGAATCCGAGTCTGTTGAAGGGATTCTTAAGCTTTGCGAACGGATGGGCTCCTATGATCTTCGAAAAGAGAAACACACACGGCAAAAGCAGTCCGGGGCAATAAAATGTGTACATGTTCTTCGTCATGAGATCAACAGGAAGTGCTCTCGTTATCGCTACGAGTGTCCAGATGACAACCGAAGCCATCATGAACGGGGCACCTTTCTTTTGCAGGATCGAAGCCTCACGTCTGAGTTCTGTAAAATCCATCACGGCTTCTTTCTTTCCGGATACGGTCGTTGTATTTGTAATTTCTGTCATTTTAGTTTACCTCCTTGGTTTTGAGCTCATTATATCGGCCGTAAAACCGTGCTCAATACTTTGAGGACCAAGCGGTACAACAGTGTGACCAAGCGGTACTTAAAGGTGTTTACGGAGTTTTTTTCAGTCCTTAAGGCAGAGCAGAATGCCGGTCAGAAAGATATTTGTACTCTGCATATAATGTTTGTCTGCAAATAATATAAAAATTTATTAATATTTTCATCAGGTTAATAGAAAAGGCGATATAATTAGAACATATTATTGAGATTTGATTTGCGGATGGCACTTTCCGGTATGATCGAGATATTTAAAGACATACAACTTGATCTAATGCTTATACTTAGCGGCATATCAGGAGCCACTGCATTGTTTATGGCTTTATCCAAAAGCCTTACCAAAGAACGCAAACTCTATCTCATGCTGACCGAGCTTTTCACGGTAATCCTTCTTCTTTCCGACAGAGCAGCTTATCTTTACAGAGGAGATGAAAGTGAATACGGTTACTGGATAGTCAGGATCAGTAATTTCATGCTGTTTGCAATGGTTCTTTTCATTGTATGGGCCTTTAACCAATATCTTGAGATAATAGTCGTTGATGATATCGGACTTGAAAAAGTGCCGCTGAGACTTAAGTTCACCGACTGGGCTGTCCTGGCAGGTACAATACTTCTTGTAATCTCACAGTTTACGGGACTTTACTATACATTTGACGATCATAACCGCTATCTGCGTTCACCCGGTTTTATGATCGGCATGATAATCCCTCTCGGCATAATGGTCCTTGAGCTCACGGTAATAATCCAACTCCGCAAACGTCTTCGCGCCGGACTGTTTGTTTCACTTGTGCTCTTCACCACAATGCCTCTCATAGCTTCAATCCTGCAGCTCAAGCTTTACGGTCTATCCATCATAAACATAACCATCGGAGTTCTTACATGCCTGCTCTATCTTTTCGCATTGCAGGATATGAACCTGATCGTAAACAAAGCCCGCAAGATCGAGATCGAATATCTCAAAAAAGAGAGCGAAGGAACAAGAAGACTTTTCACACAGACAGCTGAAGCACTGGCAAGCGCGATCGATGCCAAGGATAAATATACAAAAGGTCACTCCTCAAGAGTCGCAGAGTATTCCAGAAAGATCGCCGAACTGGCTGGAAAGAACCAGCAGGAATGTGACGAGATCTATTATGCGGCTCTCCTTCATGATGTTGGAAAGATCGGAATATCAAAAAACATCCTGAACAAAAACGGAAAACTCACAGCAGAAGAATATGAGACTATAAAGCAGCACCCTGTAATAGGCTCGCAGATACTCTCAAGTATCAGCGAATCTCCCTATCTCAGCATCGGCGCCCAGTTCCATCACGAAAGATATGACGGAAGAGGTTATCCTGAAGGACTCAAAGGAAATGATATACCTGAGATCGCAAGGATCATTGCCGTAGCCGATGCCTACGATGCCATGACATCCAAAAGGAGCTATCGTGATGCAGTTCCGCAGCAGGTCGTAAGAGAAGAATTCGTCAAATGTCTCGGCACACAATTTGATCCTGAATTCGGCAAATTAATGATCCATCTGATCGATATCGATGAAGAATATCAGATGAAAGAAAAGGAAGAAGTCAAGGAACTAGCCGGAAAGAACGAACTCATCTGCAAAGAATACAGATCATCCGTATCAGAAGGCATCGTGATCTCGCAGAACATCACGAGGATCAGGCTCACAAGTGTTCCCGACAACGGTTATCCGGCAGATTACTGCATTCCGTCTATTATTCTTTTCGACTCACTCGATGCAAGGATCCATGAGGATAAGAAAAATGCTGAAAGACTTCTGTATCTTGAGTATGGCGAGATCAAATTCAACGGTGAGGTCGTCTGCAAAGCTGCCCGCAAGATCAAGCCGCTCATAACACGCAACGAAGAAGCATATCAGGGAGAGCGCGTGATCTACGAGGTGGAAGCAGTAAGAGTAAAAGATCACCTGCTTATTAAGATCATTTCCGATACTGACGTCATACAGGTCATAATGGCTTTGCCTGACAGTTCAAGATGGACATATATAGGTCTTACAGGCGAGCACTGTCATATCAGCAACGTCAGCATCAAACACGATGATCTGACTGTTCCTGAAACCTATATCCCGAGGATTGCAGAAGAGATCTCATATATCGATGTTCCCGCAGGAGACATTCCCAATGTTCAGATAGACGGCTACCGTTCCGCAGCTACAGAAGGTATTGCACTTAAGAACAAACTTACAATTGATTTCCATACGATGAGCCTTCCTACTGCAAGACTTGTCTGGCATTGTCCTTTCATCTCTGTCTACTATTCGAAGGACGGCAGGATCAACGGCCCCGGATTCCATGAATATGCACTTATCAGACTCGACGGTGAAAACTGGGATTCAGCCGAATATGCCACGAATAAGTTTACGATCGATAAGATAGATGATTATTACAACTGGAACGACTGGAAGGCAAAAAACAAGAGCGGTATGGACTGCACTTTATCATTCAGGCGCAAAGGAAATGTCATCACTTTCAAAACAGAAAATGCAGGGATAAGCATTACCAATGTCACGACGGTCAATGAGGATAACAGAGATATTTTTGTCGCGATATCAGGCGATCAGTGTGCCATAACGAATATAAGAATAAAGGAAGCATAAATGTCATTAATAGATAAGCTCTTTGACAGGAGCACATGGGAAAGGTTTTACGAATACAAATCGGCATTAAGATGTTCCAAAAAGTTTACCAATGAGCTTCGCGGATTCATTGATTCCGAAAGCTATCTTGCATATAAAGAACGCATCTTATCCTGTACGGATCTTCCCCTGCCCTCTATATCAGTTATAAGCAAGATGAGCAGCCAGAAAAAGCGCACGGTATACAAATATCCTTATGAGTTCAACATGATACTTAAGCTGCTGACTTATCTGACCCTTAGAAAATACGATCATATCTTCTCCCCTTGCCTTTATTCATTCCGTCCGGGTGTCTGTGCCAAGGATGCGATAATGAGTATTACCAGAACACATGACCTTCATTCTCTTTATTCCTACAAGATCGACGTGAGTGATTATTTCAATTCGATCCCGGTTGACAATATGACCTCCATACTCGAAAAGACAATAACAGATGACAATAAACTTCTGCATTTTATGAAGTCCCTGCTCAATGAGGAGCATGCCTTATCGGGAGATAAGACAGTTATTGTTCAAAAAGGAATTATGGCCGGCACTCCGATATCATCTTTTTATGCCAATCTTTATCTTAAGGATCTTGATGAATACTTCTCTGAACATGGTATTTTGTATGCAAGATATTCTGATGACATAATTGTTTTTTCAAAGAATAAGGAAAAACTTGATTCGTATAAGAAAATCATCCTTGAAACCCTTGAAACAAAAGGCCTGACTGTAAACCCTGCCAAAGAAGTATCAGCAGCCCCTGAAGACGGTTTTTGTTTTCTCGGAGTTGAAGTAAAGAACGGCAATATAGATATCGCGCCTTCATCAGTCACAAAACTCAAGCAAAAAATGAGACGGAAGGCACGTGCACTTTCCCGCTGGTACCATCGTGAGAAACTTGACGGAACAAAAGCAGCTGCAGCATTCATACGGATCTTCAATCATAAACTCCTTGAGGTCAATGAAGATTCCGACTTAACCTGGAGTCTTTGGTTCTTCCCCGTAATAACGACTTCCAATAGTCTTCACGAGATCGATCTTTATGCTCAGGATCTGATCCGCTATCTCATCAGCGGCAGGCACACCAAATCACGGTTCAATGTGCGTTATGAAGAATTGAAATCACTGGGATACAGAAGCCTGGTCAACGAGTACTACCGGGCAGAAGAATAACAGTTCTCCATGCCTGTTTTCCTGTTTTCGAAATAAATTTTATCCCGGTGCAACATTTCATCCTCCTTATCTGTATTGAAGGTATAAATGCAAAATTCAAAGAAGGATTTGCATTACACCAAAGGAGGTGAAACAAATGAAACGTAAGGAACACATCACACTAATGGCAGGCATATTAGCCTTATCATTAGCAGCTACTGCATGCAGCAGCACAAGAGAAGTATTATCAACTACTGCTGCTTACCACAACTCAGGAGCAGCTGAGATCAATTCATATGTCGATGGGGGCGTGGCATATGAGACTACAGCTTATTTCGAAGGGGAAGCATATTGGGAATCTGAAGAAGAGGATTTCAATACAGAAGAATATAATGCTATTAATGAAAACGGATTTGTAAATGTATCCCAGTCTCCGCTCTCCACATTCGCCGCAGACGTTGACACAGGTTCATACTGCAATTTAAGAAGGATCATCAGGGACGGCTGGGATCTTGATAATGTAGCTTCTTCGATCAGAACCGAAGAAATGGTCAACTATTTTGATTATAAAGTTGACGATACAGATAACGTATTCAGTGTCCAGTATTCTGTCGGCGATTGTCCCTGGAACAAGGATAATAAGCTCCTGGTACTCACAATGCAGGCTAACAGCGAGATAAATGTGCCTAACGAAGGCAACAATTTCGTCTTTCTTATCGACACATCAGGATCAATGAGCAGCGAAGATAAACTTCCTCTCGTAAAAGAGAGCTTCAAGCTTCTGGCGGGAACATTAGGACCTAAAGATACAGTATCCATCGTTACTTACTCCGGAAGTTCAGATACGCTTTTAGTCGGATCAAACAATTATAAGAAGATATGCAAAGTGATCGATTCCCTCTCTGCAAGCGGCGGAACAAACGGTTCGGGCGGAATCGAGGCAGCATATGAATGCGCAAAGAAAAATTTCGTTGAGAACGGCAACAACCGTGTCATCATCGCATCCGATGGCGACATGAATCTCGGCATCACCAGCCAGAGCGGTCTTGTAGACCTTATCAAGGAAAAGAAAGAGACAGGCGTATTCCTTACAGTACTCGGATACGGCACCGGAAACTACAGCGATGCAAACATGGAGTCCATCGCAGATGCAGGCAACGGCAACTATTTCTATATCGATTCCATCGAAGAGGCAGAAAGAGTTCTTTGTGAAAAACTCATGCAGACAACAGTTACCGTAGCTAAGGACGTTAAGTTCCAGGTTGAATTTAATCCTGCTGAAGTATCTGCTTACAGACAGATCGGTTATGAGAACAGACAGATGTCGGCAAGAGATTTCAATGACGATACAAAAGACGGCGGCGAGATCGGTGCAGGCGCACAGGTCACAGTATGCTATGAGCTCGTTCTTTCAGGCTCAGATTCCGATGATGAAAGCGGACTTAAATACCAGGATACTACGCTTTCCGATGAAGCAGGCAACGGCGAGCTTTGTACAGTATCCGTAAGATACAAGGCTCCTGATGAGGACGAGAGTTCTTTGATCGAATATCCTCTTATGGATAACGGTATCAGCAACCGCGAAGACTTTAACTTCATCTGTGGAGTCATAGAGGCATCAATGGTATTAAGAGACAGCGAGTATAAAGGCAATGCTACCTACGACTCAGCTTATCAGCTCGCAGAATCGGGATGCGGCAATAACAAGTACAGAGAAGATTTCTGTGACCTTCTTAAAATACTCGGAGCAGACTGATAATCACAAGTCAGCATAATCTGATAACAATTACCGCAGGGCTGTCTCAAGTATGAGACGGCCCTGACTTTTTGAATATGTATTTATCATGCCGTTGTAATTATGTCTTTATAAGTCTTATGAAGCATAATGCTTCCTGCGATATCCGCAACGAAGATGAAGCACAGTATTGCACCGATCACCATAAAAAGAGTCGGACGTCTCTTATGCCTGAAGCAAAAGATAATGGTGTATATGATATCAGGAAGACCCGTTGTCAGCATATATACATATGTCAGGCAGACACCTATAATCGCAACAAAAGGAATACTTAACATAAGGAACGGGTTCAAAAGACCGCTTATCAGCATAAGCCACAGATATAGATTTATACCGAAGAACGGGATCATCGCTATCTTGACCGCAACCGTAAATATCGTAAGGGGACCTTCACCGTTCACTGATCCGATTATCGCGAAAACGAAAGCCAAAAGCCCGATCACAAAAGACAGAACGAGAAATATACCTATTACAGGCCAGTTAAAATCCCCATAGTTTTTCTGTTTCAGGATCCCGTAAAACGGGAAGAATACGAATGCCTGCATTGCATAAAGAACACATACATCCAAAACAAGAATTATCTTGCCTATCTTCATAAAATGAGGTTTTCCGGTCAAGGTTTTCCCGGGTTCGATTATAGTATTATTCTCCATTATTCTTTCCATCTTATTCCATAAAACATTTCTAAAGATCAGGCAGCTTTACCATGCCTGTGCTTTTCAGATTATATCATTGAAAGCACAGGAGCTGCTCTGACAAGAACAGCTCCTGCATCCGTGATCTCATCTATTCCCTATTTCACACATTTACTCAGCTACCAGCATGTTGTATGCTTCGATCTTTTTGATCCTTGCGGTCTGTATGAGCGCCAGAACGAAGGAAACAATAGCAAGTCCAATACCGATTATAACAACGCCTGTGACAGGAATATCGAAATTAACCTGCATAAGGCCGAAGGCACGCATGAATGTGGACATATATGGATTGGCCACATAGTAGGATCCTGCTGAGAAGACTGCTACCGATGCTATGATCGCAGGCATGAAGCTCAATGCTGTCTGGATCATGAGGCTTCCCGATGTGTAACCCAGCGCCTTATAGATTCCGTAGTCTTTGCGCTTATGGTAGACCAGTGACTTGATAAGAAGATACAGGATCAATGCAATGACAACTATGGAAATACCGCACATTACAATGAGCATAAAGCCTGAGATATCCCTGAATGTTGTCATGCTGCCTCCCATTACCTCATAGAAGTTCATGGTGCTGATAATGTGACTGCCGTATTTGTCTTTGCATTCCTCTACAACCCTGCTCGTCACTTCGCTGTTTGCAGTGTAGTCGTTTGAAGCCTCAGCAAGATCGAACCAGAACCATGTGGGAACCTTATCCATATCAACAACGTGATCGGCACCTTTGTATGTGAGAATTGCTTCACGTCCGTTATTGTTCGTTGTCTGGATGAAACCGGTAATCAGATAGTTATATGAGTTATCGCCATAATCGAGCTTGATCTCATCGCCGATATCATAGCCGTATGCTTTTGCAAAAGCTCCGCTGACAACCGCTTCGTTATCGTACTTCGGCAGTCTTCCCTCATAGCAGACCGACTGGTTGTTCATCAGAGAAGTATCCTCAACTACATACGACGTGAATTTGACTTCATCATTGTAGTAGAAATCCATCATGAGCATCTCTCTTACGTTAGTGATATCTTTCCTGGAATTAAGATATTCGCGCATCTCGTCTTCATCTGTTCCATCACCTGCGAGAAGTCCTGCGAAGATCTCCGTAGCAAAGATATCGAGCTTCGGATCACGGCTGAAATTCTCATACATCAAAAGTGCTATTACACAGCAGAAAACCATGAAACCGACTGCAAAGAATGTGATAATGTTCTGCTTCATATTACCGAACAGGGTCTTCATGGCAAGGCTCATGTTAAGGCTTAATGAAGTTTTATCAAGAGGCATATGATTCTTCTTGAAATTGTGAGTTTCAACACCTTCACGAAGCGCTACGATCGGCTGGATCTTTGAGATCTTGCCAGAACTGATGAGCGTAACGATAACGGTGAACATGATCACATATCCGATGGGAATGATTGTAGCAAGAGGATTGAATGCGATCTGATAAGAAAGACCCATCTGACCTACTATGAGTCCTGCGAAAACAGGCATGCAAATATATGAGATAACTATTCCGATCACACTTGCAAACAGAGCAATAAGGAAGAACCAGATAACGAGTGAGATCTTGATGTCTTTCCCCGTATAACCGATTGCCTTGAGAGCACCTAAGGTCTTCATGTTCTCCTTGATATAGTTGGAAATACTGTTAGCAAGCATCATTGCCAGAGCGACTACGAGCAGCGTTGTGAGCACAAGCATGGATACCGCTATGATAAGACCGATAAAAGTTCTGGAACTGATTATGGTACCGAGCTCTGCTCCTCCCAACTGTGCAAAAGGATTTACCTTGAGCATCTCGTTGCTGGTCCTGATCCTGAACGCACCGTTATTTACGCCTTCCCTGAGTTTATAAATAATAAATATCGTCTCTACTTTATCCTTCTCTTCATCAAAGATCTTCTGATAGCTCTCATCATCAACAACAAAAGTAAATATGCCGTTATTGTTACATCCGCCATAGATAACATCGGTAAAACCTTTGACCTTGAAGCTGTACCTGGTGCCGTAGTTCTCGTACTCGTAAGTATCACCAATCTCAAATCCTCCGGCAGTGTTGAACTGATATGGCAGATAAACATATTTATCAGTAATCGAAGTATCTTCTTTTACTACTGATATCCTGTTCATCTCTCTTGTAAAAGCGGACTCATCGTCGATGCACAAAGTGATAGCTGCATTGCCGTCGCCGAACGGGAGAGTCATCGTGGAATATGAGATATCGCGGTAAACATAGTAATGATCTGTATCTGCACCGATGAGTTCTTCTATCTTCTCATCTGTAAATCCGTCAAGGCCACCGCTGATCGTGATAAATCCGTCGCCGGCATTAAGCTGTTCGGCTTTCTTCTGAGCTGTCGGATAAGCATCGAAAAAAATCAGGAGAGAAATGCCGACAAGGCATGTTGCGATGAGCATCATAAGGAACAATCCGACTGACGTACCTCTGTTTTTTCTGAGGTTCGATTTTGTAAGTAATAATGCCTTGTTCATGATTACCACCCCATCTTCGCGAGGAAATCATTAAGCTTCTGATGACGCTCTTTATCACCTGTCACATACTTGCCCAGGCTGCACTCACCCGCAATCTCACCGTCCTTAACATAGAGGATACGGTTGCCTCTTCTCGCGCTCGTGATATCATGTGTGACCATAACGATCGACTGGCCTTTTTCATTAAACTTGGTAAGAGTATCAAGAACCGCCTTACCGGTCTGAGAGTTCAATGCGCCTGTAGGCTCGTCAGCAAAAACAAGCTTCGGTTCATTGATAAGTGCTCTTGCGATCCCCACTCTCTGTGCCTCACCGCCTGAGATCTGTGTCGGGAACTTGTTCCATAATGACTCATCGATATTGACGGCCTTCAGCATCTCTCCTGCTTTCGCAGCGAGAACTTTCCTGTCCCTGTATACGAGAAGTCCTGCTGCCATAATGTTATCCAGCACGCTCATTGATTCTACGAGATATACCTGCTGAAAAACAAAACCGCAGTTGCTTCTTCTGAATACAGCGAGCTGATCCGTATTCATTTTTGTGATATCTGTTCCGGAGAAAGATACGGAACCCAGTGTCGGCTTATCCATTCCGGAGAGTGAGTACAGAAGTGTTGACTTGCCTGCACCGGAAGCTCCCATAATGATCGTGAAATCACCTTCATATATTTCAAGATCTATGTTTTTAAGAACATGCTGCTGCATGCCGCCGTTGGAAAATGTCTTGCAAAGTTTCTTAGTTTCAATAATGCTTTTCATGTCTTTCGACCTCCTTATAGCACAAAGGATATTCTTTTAACCCTTAAATGCCTTTAAGGAACCCTTAAATACTTCTTAAATCGTTTATACAAGACTCAGATATACCGACACTTCAAAACCGGGATCAAGGTTTCTAAGTCCGAGCTTCCCGTCCATTTTTTCCATAAAGTAATCCGTAAGATAAAGACCTAATCCGGCGCCTTCCTTATCACTTGAATTGCTGCCTCTCTTATATTTCTCCTTAAGCAGAGGGATCTCTTCATCCTTAACTCCCGGACCTTTATCAGCAACTCTTATAACCAGATAATCACCGGAGATCTCGCATCTCACATCTATGGAAGTATCAGCATATTTATATGAATTCATAAAGATGTTGTCGAACACCTGCTGCAGCCTTAACTTATCCATATATACATTGCAGGAAGGGATCGTGAAGTCTCCGGCTTTCTTAAGGTAATCGGATTTTCTGATAAGTGATGTGATATCCTCAGACTCATAGTTTCCGGGATTGACAGCTATCTCGGTTATATCCTGAACACTTGAATTAAAGAGGTTATCGACAAGTGATTTTATCTGATCGGTCTTATCGTTTATAATTCCGAACATTTCCTTTGCGCGTTCTTCTTTTGTAACTTCATAACCTATCTCGGAAGTTGACTTGATGGAGGCAACCGGAGTCTTGATATCGTGTGACAGTTTGGCAACCATTTCCTTCTTTTCGTCACTTGCTTTTTTCTCAGCGATCCGCGCTTTCTTAAGTTCGGATCTCATGATATCAAATGCTTCCGTAAACTCACCGAAAACATGTCCTTTATCCATCTCAAGAGGCATGTCAAGATTACCCTCAGCTACTCTCGAAGCAAAAGAATTCAGTTTCTTAAACGGCTTTATTACCGTATGTTCAAGATAGATATACCAGACTGATATTATTACTATCTGAAGAACTCCGGCTATAACAAATATCATTATGATGCTCTTTTTAATCCCGACTAACTGTTCGTCCATGCTGTAGTCAAAGATCATCTTCCCCTCAACTTCACCATCTATAACAAGATCCAGAATAAGTCCCCTGTTCTTAACGGCCTCGTTAACGGATTCGGACAATCCCTCTCCGGTCTTATAGACGAGATTTCCTTCGTTATCAAGGATTACATAATCGAGCTGTGTATTATACTTTGCCGTATCACCGTAATTCTCAGTTACCGAATACATGCATTCATTGACTTTGACCGGATCGGTCTTCAGATCCCTGATATTCGTGACCATAAAAAAGCAGAGTAATGCTTCTGCTGTCAATATAAGGATCAGTATCAGGATGAACGGCGCTTTTTTCATTATCGGTTCTCCGGAGCTACGAACTTGTATCCTTCCTTCCAGACGGTAACGATGTATTTGGGATCCTGCGCATCTTTCTCGATCGCTTCTCTTATCTTTCTTACATGAACGTTAAGAGTCCCGTCTGTAGTGAACTTATCGTTCCATACATTATCAAAGATCTCAGTCTTGGTAACAAGTCTGTTCCTGTTTTCGATCAGATAACTTAACAGTTTCCATTCGATAGATGTGATCTTCTTCTCATCCCCGTTTACAAAAACAGTCTTATTAACGGAATCGAGCTTAAGATAACCGTCATCATAGTCTTCTGTCTTCTTTAAATTATCAGTATCCGTATTACCGAATCTCTTTAAAACAACTTTTACCTTAGCGAGAAGGACACCAAGAGAATATGGCTTCTCGATATAATCATCTCCTCCGATATTAAGAGCGATTATCTTGTCATCATCAGTATTTCTGGCTGAGATAAAAAGTATCGGAATATTAAGGGCCTGACGGATCTTCTTGCAGAACTCAAATCCGCTTCCGTCGGAAAGATTGATATCGAGCAGCAGTAATGACACTTCATTTGCGCTTAGGAAATCATCTGCCTCGGCACTTGAATATACAGCGGCAGTCTTAACATCGAACATATTGAAATACTCACATGTGTTATTTGCGAGTTCCTTTTCATCATCAATTATCAGGCAATCGTATTTCATATTATCTTCCCTTCCCGGTCATGTATCAGATCAGTACAAGATCTCCTCCATACCACTTGATGTATCTCTGAAAAGACGTATATCGCTCTTTGAGGCACCGAATTCCTTAAGATCTATCGCAACAAAGATATCACCGTCTTTATCCCTGAAATAATATGCGGTTCCCATCGGTGCACCGTCATGATCAGGGAACAATCTGTCGATCTCATCGTAAGACAGGAACTGGCTGATATAAGCGCCCATAGAGCTTTGATAAACAGCCTGTGGATCGTAATTTGTCTGAACAAACCCGATAATACTCTGATCATTTGATTCTTTGTATTCTCCTGAGGAAGTATTGTAAACGCCTAAATATATATCGGCACCGGCATATAAAAGATATTCCTTAGGACGCATATTTTTAATATCGACACTCCTAAGTATCTCATCAAATCCCTTAGCGGCATCCTCTGCAGGATAAGTGCCTTTACCCATACTGAAATTCAAGACGATAACATCGTATTTGAATTCAAAATCCATATTATATTCAGCTTCAAGTTTTCTGATGTCAGCATCTGTCTCATCAAAAAGATATTGAATATAGAGGCCATAGAAATCCGAGCTTTTTCCTTCGCTGTATCCGAATATGCTTCCATCGATACCTATAGCATCCAGACCTGATGTCACCTTATACTCTATGCCAGTATCCTTATCCCTGAGATAGACCGTATATGTCTCATCATTCCCCTTGCCTTTACGTTCGTCATTTATAAACTCACAGGCACCGTAATTTTTCCGTGCATACTTTAGAAGATCGTTCTTATCCGAGACACTGCAGCCGCACAGAAAAAAGATCAAAGGCAAAACAACAATTCCTGCCAAAGTACAGATTGCCTTCTTCATTTTTCCTGTATTATCCATCTGAACTCCTTATTCCGTTGATCTTTATCAACATTAGGATTTTACTTCAAAAACAGGATCGGGACAAATCACACCGAGATGACAAACACTTTGTTATACTCCTCACCAAGCCTGTAACGGAGTATCTCGGGATTCTGCACAAGTTTTAAGCTGAAACCATGCATCTCGCAGATTCGGACAGACAAAGGCAATCCCAGCCCCGTACCGCCGTTTGAAGCACGTGATTCGTCGCCTGTTACAAAAGGCTCGAAAATCTGTTCATTCAACGGCTTTGGAATCTCATCTCCCGAATCGGCTACAAATATACGGACATCTTCAGCCGTTGAGTCAGACTCGGAAGTTACTGAAACGCTGATCTTTATACCTTCGGGATTATGCCGTATAGCGTTTGTTATGAGATTTGTTATGACACGTGAAAACTGCAGGCTGTCAGCTTTGATATAGATCGGATGTTCGGGTATATTTATCGATATCGTATCACCGGCACTTTCGATATCCGTATAACTGAATGCACAACAGGACCTGACCAGTTCACAGACATCGATCCGCTCCTTCTTTATATTAAAACCTTCACTGTCAAGTTTTACATAGTCAAGCAGCATTGCAACTACTTCATTCATCCTGTCGGTCTTGGCCATGACAGCTTCGAGATACTCTTTTCTTTTTTCCGAAGGAACGATACCGTCATTTAAGGCTTTTGCATATCCGTAAACAGTGGTCATGGGTGTCTTAAGATCATGCACGATGTTGGATATCATCAGGTAACGGCGTTTCTCCTCATTTCTGCGTGATTCCTCCTGTTCACGCTCTATCCTCCTGATCTCGTGAGCAACCGTCAGAGAATAAAAAACACCTCCAAATATGTAAGGCGTAATAAGTATCAGAGCTACCCCGAAAACCGTCAGCACAAACAGAGCCGTGGTTTTCGGATCCTGAGTTAATTGTTTGACTGTTTCAGCTGCCGCAGCAACATCATCACCCTTACCGGCAAGAAGTCCCGTCAGCATATTACTGATCTCTGCAGGCGACACTTTAAAGAGAGGAAAGATCCTGTTTACAACAGAAGTCGCAATTACGACAAATATAATGAGAAAAAGTTTTTCCGTGCTTCCAACACTTAAGAGAGTGTCCAGTTCAAACGCTTTTATGATCTGCGGAATAAGATATTTGTTTGTCAGGATTACAACTGCAAACTCGACAAGACTGACGATGATCAAAACTATAAAAAACCTGGCGAGAATGAATCCCCGCAACTGTTTCTCGTTTTTGATCTGTCTGCCCGAGTTATTCATCATTCATTGATCAGACTTCCAGTCTGTATCCTAATCCGCGCAAAGTCTTGATGTAACGTGAAGGATCCTCATCGAGCTTGGTGCGGAGTTTGCTTATCGCAACCATGATATTATTGTCTGCAACAAAAAAGTCTTCGCCCCATGCATATTCATATATCTGCTGCTTGGTAAAGACCTTGCCCGGATTCTTCATAAACAGTTCCATTATCTTATATTCAACTGACGTCAGATCCATTGCCTTGCCGTCTTTACAAAGAAGACATCTGTCCGTATCCAGGACAAGGTTTCCGCATGTGATCTGCTCTTTCCGGTCATCTCCGCCTCCAAGGGAGTAAAATCTTCTGAGCATTGATTTTACTCTTGCCACAACTTCAAGAGGATTGAAGGGTTTACAGATATAGTCATCTGCTCCCACGTTAAGACCTAATATCCTTTCTGCATCCGCAGTCCGGGCCGATATGATCATAACTGGAACATTACTTGCCTCGCGTATGTCCTTAAGCACATGAATACCGTCTTTACCCGGCATCATAACATCCAGAAGAATAATATCAGGTTTGAAGCTTTCGATCTTTCCTGCGACTTCATCACCTGAAGCTACATCAGCTACTGTATAGCCGTCGTTTTCGAGATAAAGTCTTAAGAGATTTCTTATCTCATTCTCGTCATCTGCAACCAATACTTTGTAACTCATAGAATACTCCGTTTTCAAAGCCGACCGGAGGAGAGTTATCTCCTCCGGCTGACCATATTATAACCTATTCCTATTCCCGCTAACTATCCTTATTCCCTTTATCACTTTGCATCTATGCCGTACTTGAGCGTCTCATAGAGTGCTGCGTGTGTTGATGCTTTATAAGGTCCTACAAAGAAGACTTCGAGAAGACCGAATGTACAAAGTGAGAGAATATCCCATCCGATGAATGAAAGATCTAATACGAATGTCTTCCACTTGTTGCCTGCCATGAGCTTCTTGCTCTCAGCCAAAGCATCCTTGTAATTAATGTCAGGATTCTCACTTACGATGTAAGGAACCAGTCTGTATTCGTAAGCTTTGATGATTCCCGGAATTATGAACAGCAGGCTCCAGAGCCAGACAAAGAGATCCTTTAAGAAAGCTGTCTTAACGATATTCTTATAGTGGGAATCGAAGACATATACGATGTTCGAAAGCTTTGCCGGTTCGTCAAGATTCTTTCTGAAGAACTTCCTGCATCCGTACTCAAACGGAGTGAGCAGTAAATACTGAAGAGCCAGACCTAATGCTGTAACGATAAGGATAATTACTGTACCGACGATTACTGCAACAATTATCGTTCCTGTTATTATCCCTGTGATCGCCTGATCATCCTTATCCCATGTTGCCGTAATTCCGTCTTCATCCACATCGACATTAACAAAAACTCCATCGTCATCAGTGTCTGAATCAGATCCGTTTGAATCATCACCGTTGAAGTAGCTTCCGAATATTCCGCCGCTGTTTCCTACAAGACCTCCGGTACCGCCTCCGCTGTTGCCTGCTGCACCTATTACTATCGACAGGATCAAAGCGACCAGCACACACTTCCAAAAATTAGCGTAAAAACTGATTTTGCCCTTCTGCTTAACATTTTTCCTAGTCCACATATTTGCGACCCCTTTCACTTTATGTTCCGAGCGGAACTTTCGTTGTTCCTATCCCTTACGATGTTCATTCTATATAACGAACCTTAACCCCAAAAGCATTTAACCTTAACTTAAACTTAACTTGCATTAACCATTTCCCCTGATAAAAGTTTTGATAAAATATACTCATTTAATACGTATAAGAGGGGCAGATAATGGCAGAGAATATTCAGATCATCAATGAAGTAACCTTGTCCGATACTGATGTAAAGTGTCCCGGATGCGGGGCTACCGTAAAATACGATCCTGCAACCTTAAAGATGCTCTGCCCGTTCTGCGGAGCATCAAGAGAACTCCCCCAGCCTGAAGCCGGAGCCGTCATCGAAGAACTCGATTTCAATACTGCAATTCAGCGTGCGAGCGTTAACTGGGGTTCGGTACGCAAACTTATTGTGTGTGCCAACTGCGGTGGTCAGTCTCTATACGATGCCTCCCAAGTATCAGGCTGCTGTCCTTTCTGCGGATCGACCAGTGTAATGCCTGCTGCCGAGAATGAACAGATAATGGCACCCGGTGCAGTTATTCCTTTTACGGTTGACAATGCAAAGGCTTCAAGTTGTTTTGTTGATCATATAAGAAAGAAACGCTTCGTGCCTAAAGCGGTCCAGCAATGTAAACTCGATAATTTTGTCGGACTTTATCTTCCGTTCTGGACCTTCGATACAGATACCGTTTCTTCCTACATAGCTAAGATCGGATTTGAGCATACGGATTCAGACGGTGACACTTATTACACCTACAAGAAATATAAAGGTGTCCGTAATGAGTTTATAGATGATATGGTCGTATATGCTTCTGATAAGGTAAAGCATCCCCATATTTCAAAAGTACAGAATTTCTATTTTGACAGACTTGTTCCTTATAAGCCGGAATATCTGGCCGGATTTGCAGCCGAACGTTATACTGTCGGACTTAATGACGGCTGGGAACGAGCAAAAGTCCAGATCGCCAAAAAACTGAAATCAGAGATCGGAGAGTATGAGCGCAAGCGCAACAGAGGAGATACATGCAAAGAAGTACAGCTCTCCACCGATTATTACAACGTAAAGTTCAAATATATGCTGGCACCGATGTATCTTGCCACATACACCTATGGCAATAGAACATATCAGGTGGCAATAAACGGACAGACCGGAGCCGTATATTGTGATGCTCCAAACTATATCTGGAAGATCATCCTGTTTATCCTTCTCGGATTATTTGCTCTGCCGTTTACATGGGGCTTGCTGAGTCTGCTGTTGTCAGCCCTGTTTGGAGGCTTCTTTTAATCTTAAATACCGAGAGCTGCTGAAGTACGTCTTATAACATAAGACTTGGTATTCCACCATCCGTCGTAATCGTAGTAAAAACGCAGATGCGGGATTCCTGTTCTGTTGCATTCATCAGCCAGCTTACAGTGATAAGTACTTGTGGAAGCCACTTCGACTACAAGCTTCTTTACTCCATCCTGACTGAATGTAAAAACAGTTCCTCTACGGTTACTGTATTCTTCCTTATTGATCTGATAAGCAGGGAAGGCTTCAGCGTATACATTTGAAAAATAATCCTTATATGAAAGACCGGAATTAAACTGGTTGGGTTCATCAGGCATAACAGGACCCCAGGAATCACCGGAAGGACCTGTGACTTCAGCAGAGTAACCAGACTCGCTGTTATCAGCTGATGCGGAATTCTGTCTGTTTATGATCCTTTTCTCATCTTCATCAGCATATTTAACACTTGAAAGATCATCTGCCAGATTCTTCATCTTATTGAATGCATCATCAATATCCTTGCCACCGTTTCCAAACAGATTAGAGAATAAGCCCATATCCATACCTCCTTCTATTCCATACCGGATTTATCTGATTTTTATTCTATTAGAAAGAATTGTCGTTAGCAAGGCGGTATTTTTTGCGGTGTAACAATGTTAAACAGCCCGAAAACAGGCATAAAAAAAGCACCAGTTGATCAACTGGTGCTTTGGCTCCCCGAACAGGACTTGAACCTGTGACATTTCGGTTAACAGCCGAACGCTCTACCGACTGAGCTATCGAGGAATTTAATCCGGCAGCAATCTATCTTCCCGGGCCGTTGCCAGCCGAGTATTGTCGAC
>JAEEGL016628859.1_pt1 | contig 28400 bp, 23 predicted proteins | sample 9134231 | NCBI WGS metagenome assembly JAEEGL01 (sample SAMN16246548, study PRJNA631951) | gut metagenome | biome: gut microbiome; feature: rumen; material: fiber-attached | host: Bos | place: Iran: Karaj | collected 2018-10
GGCTCGTAGGACTGTGAGATGCAGAAGTTTTTCCAGAGGAACTGGCTTGCCGCTTCCGGCGTACCCTCCAGCTGGAGCTTTCCCGCTCTCTCCTCCACGCTCATCCTTTTCTCCCAGCCCTTATTGTTATCTTCCCAGGCTTCCGTGATCAGCTGCTGCCTTTCGGCTTCAGTATACATGGACAGATCCGTCGGATCGTTCAGGTCATAATAGGGATATTCCGCCATCGCCAGCACTTCGCCGTTATGGATGTCCATAACGATAACGCCGGTATGATCCGATCCCATCTCACCGCTCCGGAACTCTCCGGCGTGCTCCACATTGTATTCGCGGATATTCTTTTCACAGATGCTCTGGATATACGAATCGATGGTAGTTACGATGGTATTCCCGTTCGTGGCCGGCACCACGGTCCGTTCCAGTGCATTCTCCGCAAGAAGATAACCGTATTCACGGCCGTTACTGCCGCTCAGCACATCATTGTAATACTCTTCCAGGCCGTACTGTCCCTGGCCGTCCGAAGTGGTAAAACCGATCACATCGCAGGCCAGGCTGCCTCCGGGATAGGTGCGCCGGAACTGGTCCTCAAACCAGACGGCACGCTCGTTGGCCAGCGGAAGCTTGTTTTCACGCTCCTTGTTTTCTTCCGTTACGGTATCGTTATAATTCTTCAGGTAGGTCTGGTACGCCTCCATCTCCTCATAGCTGATATTCTTTGCCAGAATATGATAGCGTGCGTCCGGATTCTCGATAACATACTGGCGGAGCTTCTGCCTGTCCAGTCCGAAACAGTTTCCCAGTGCGTTCAGCGTGGGTTCCAGGCTCTTTCCGTCATTGTTGTCGTGATTCATCAGGTAACAGTCCAGGATCACATTATAGACACGCTCGGAATAGGCCAGCATCGTCCCGTTACGGTCGGTAATGGCCCCGCGCTGATAGGGGATCGTTACGGAATCGTACTTCTGTTGGGAAAGGACCTGCTTTTTATACTGATCGCCGTTGTCGCGCATGATGGTCCAGGTGCGTATGATCAGAAATATAAAAAGAATAAACATCCCTGCAGCCATCAGGAGCATCTTGATGGTCATGATCTGCTGCAGCGACGTTTCCGCGTTAGGTTTTCTCTGTTTTCTGCCTTTTGTATTACCTTCCAAACCCTACTCCGTTTTTGTTCCGGGAATATCCGTATATTGCTTCACATAATCATCGATCTGGCCGGAATAGGAAATGATCTGCCCTTCGCCGGCCAGCTTCATTCCAAGTTCCTCTTCCGCGATCCGTACCACCTCACTGATATCCACCTTACTGACGATGCGCTCATGATACAGATCGTTGGAACGCTTCAGTTCCTCATATTCCAGACGCATCGCCGCATAATTCTCTCTGCTCTTTGTCACATCCGTCTGAAGACGGATGAACTGGAAGACAACCCCGAGCATGATGGCAAGGCTTGCCACCACCACAAGCACGGACACGACATCAAAATGAACCAGGGAGCGCGCACGCCGTCTTTCCTCCCGGATCGGATGGATATCGGGCTGTTCGTGCCGTTCCGTCTGCCTTGCCGTATTTCCGTATGTGTATGCTGCTCTTCTCATTGCTCTCCCCCATCACTTGTTTTCTTTTCAAATATCCGTAGTTTCGCGGAATGTGCGCGTTCGTTTTCTTCCAGCTCCGCATCCCCTGCGACGATGGCTTTCCGGTTTACGCAGAAGCCTTTCGGCTGTTTCCCGCATACGCATTTTGGAAAATCCGCCGGGCAGGTACAGGGATGTTCTTCTCTTCGAAAAGTGCTTTTGACGATGCGGTCTTCCAGAGAATGAAAGCTGATCACGCAGAACCTTCCGCCCTCGTTCAAAAAGCCGATCATCGGCTCCAGCGAAGCTTCCAGCACTTCCAGTTCCCTGTTGCAGGCGATCCGCAGTGCCTGAAAACTGCGCTTTGACGGATGCTTGTCCTGCCGCATCTTTGCCGGGATCGCGCTTTTAATGATCGCGTTGAGTTCAAAAGTGGTCTTGATAGGCTGTTTTTTACGCGCCTCTACGATGCTCCTTGCGATCTTTCCCGCGAAACGTTCCTCTCCGTAATCCCTGAGGATGCGGAAGAGTTCGCCTTCCTCCGCGCTGTTCACGATGTCCCCCGCGCTCTTTCCGGCTTCCGGGTCCATGCGCATGTCCAGCGGCGCATCGCTGCGATATGAGAAGCCCCGTTCCCCGTTGTCCAGCTGGTAGGAGGAAACCCCCAGATCCAGGAGGATCCCGTCGACTCCCGTCTCGCCTCTTTCTTTCAGTATCCCGACTGCATTTTCAAAGTTTGCACGGATCAGCGTTACCCGCTCTTTATATGACTCCAGGCGCTTTTCCGCTGCCGCCAGCGCTTCCGGATCCTGGTCAAAGCAGTAGAGCCTGCCTTTTCCCTTAAGCCGCTTTGCGATCTCGCTGCTGTGTCCCGCCCCGCCCACGGTGCCGTCCACATAGATGCCTTCCGGCTTTATCGCGAGACCTTCGATCACTTCTTCCAGAAGGACGCTTTTATGTACAAATTCCATCAGATCCTGTATCCCATCTCCGCAAGGGCATCCGTGATACTTTCGATGTCCATTTCCTCGTTCATCTTACGGTAGCGTTCTTCATCCCAGATCTCTACGCGTTTTCCCACGCCAGCAAATACCACATCCTTGGTCAGGCCCGCATACTCTCTCAGGTGGTTGGGGATGAGCAGTCTCCCCTGCTTATCCACCTCGCCGTCGCAGGCGCCCGCCAGCATAAAACGGGAGATCTGCCTGGCCGCCGCCGTACTCAGCTGCGGCAGGTTGTCAAGCAGTTCATCGATCTTTTCCCATTGTTTTGCATCCAGGATCCAGAGACAGCCGTCCGGCGCCCGGGTGATCACATAGCCTTCACCCAGCTCGTCGCGAAGCTTCACCGGTACGGTGATGCGTCCTTTGCTGTCAATTGAATGATGGTATTCGCCCTTGTACATTCTGCAGATTTGCCACTTAGTGGGTTTGATTTGACACTTTTTGCCACTTTTTGCCTACATTTGTCATTTTAAACACTTTTTCCCACTTTTACAAGCATTTTTTTCATATTTATACAAAAAAATAAGGCCCGAAAGCCTTATTTTCAGCATTTTCGATATATTGTCTTCTGCAACGCCGCAACCACTATATCTGGTATGGCATGTAGAAGCCGTCGGATCGGCTGACTTTCTTTTTACAACATCTCTCCGTCAGCTTTTTTCGCTGTCATTTTCTTTTTCCCCGGCCACCGGATCTTCCGCTATTCCGTCCTCCGCAGCTTCTCCGGTCAGTGCTTTCTTTTTATTGCCGTCCTCTTTCTTCCGGGCCACTTCCTCTTTTCGCGCTTCTCCCTCGCCGGCATTTTTCTTTCCGCCGCTTCCGCTCTTTGCATCCTTCGCTTTTGAAGACTCCGCTTTCTTAACGCTCTCCTTCTTCCCGCTCTTTGCCGGCGCTGTCTTCTTTCCGTCAGCCGGCGCCACTGCTTTCTTTGCATCTGCCGCCACCGCCGCTTTCATCTTCCGCATGCGGAAATAAACATCCGCCGCCACGGCTGCCAGAAAGATCGCCATTCCCAGGCACTGGCTCACCGCCAGCTGCGTCCCCGGGATCAGCAGACGGTCCGTGCGTATCCCCTCCACAAAGAAACGGATGATCCCGTAACCGCCCAGATACCAGAGCCCGCACTCACCGTTGAACGCCTTTTTCTTTCGGAAAACGATGATAAGGATCATCAGCACCAGATTGAAGAATCCCTCATAAAGAAAGGTAGGATGCACCTGGATGTAATTTCCGCCCTGCGGGATATGCGCTCTCAGCTCGTCCGTGATATCACGCTGGCGTACCGCAGTGATGGGCAGGCGCATCGCAAAGAGCCCGTCCGAATAGCTGCCGAAGACCTCGCGGTTGGTAAAATTACCCCAGCGGCCGATCATCTGGCCCATGGGGATCCCGCATACCGCGGTATCCATCATCGCAAAAATATCCCACTTCTTCCTTTTACAATAGATGATGAAAGTCAGGAAGCCAACGATCAGCCCGCCATAGATCGCCAGGCCACCCTGTCGGATATTGAAAATACTCCACAGATCATTCTTATAATAATCCCAGGAAAAGATCACATAATAGATGCGGGCTCCCACGATCCCGAGAAGGATGCAGAGCAGTCCCACCTCATAAAAGCGTTCCGGCTCCTGCCCGTCTTTTTTCGCCACTCCCGAGATCACCGCGAAAGAAAGCAGCACGCCGATCCCGATGAGCAGGCCGTAAAGCGCTATGGTAACGCCGAAGATCGAAAACTCCCTCGGCACATGCTCCAGATAGATCCCCAGGTTCGGAAAACCGATCGCGTCTTCTCCCATCCATTCAGGCATTTTTATATCCTCACAATATATTTTGTAACAACAGTGAAAAAAATGTGTGAAATCTGCGGGGGCCAGATTCGCATGCCGCCATATGCAGGCATTGGCGTCATGTGAGCCCGGCCCCTGATATCAAACGTTAAACCTGAACAGGATAACGTCCCCGTCTTTTACCACGTAATCCTTGCCTTCAAGGCCCGCCACACCTTTTTCCTTGGCGGCCGCCAGGGAGCCGAGGCTGATCAGGTCGTCGTAGGCCACCACTTCCGCACGGATGAAGCCCCGCTCAAAATCGGAATGGATCTTGCCCGCCGCCTGAGGCGCTTTTGTACCCTTTTTAATGGTCCAGGCGCGGCACTCGTCTTCGCCGGCCGTCAGGAAACTGATAAGTCCCAGCAGACTGTAGCTGGCCTTGATCAGCTTGTCCAGACCGGATTCGGAAAGGCCGAGGCCTTCCAGAAATTCCGCTTTTTCATCATCATCCAGCTCGGCGATCTCTTCCTCGATCTGTGCGCAGATCACGAAGACTTCGCTGCCCTCGGTCTTTGCATATTCCCGCACGGCCTTCACATGGGCATTGGAAGCCCCATCATCCGCCAGATCGGAATCCGCCACATTGGCTGCGTAGATCACGGGCTTTGCGGTAAGGAGATTATAATCCTTAAACCAGGCTTCCTCGTCCTCGCCTTCCACCTCAAAGGTCTTGGCCAGCTTCCCTTCATCCATGTGCGCCTTCAGGGCTTCCAGAAGCACCAGTTCTTTGGCCGCAGCCTTATCATTTTTCGCGCTCTTGGCCGTCTTGGCGATACGTCTCTCGATGATCTCGATATCCGAAAAGAGCAGCTCCATATTGATCGTCTCAATGTCGCGCAGCGGATCGATGCTTCCGTCCACATGCACGATATTGCTGTCTTCAAAGCAGCGGACCACATGTACCACCGCATCCACCTCGCGGATATTTGCCAGGAACTGGTTGCCCAGCCCTTCACCCTTGGATGCGCCTTTTACCAGGCCTGCGATATCCACAAATTCGATCACCGCCGGTGTCACTTTCTTCGTATGATAAAGCTCTCCCAGCTTCTCGATCCGCTTATCCGGTACTGCGACCACGCCCACATTGGGATCGATGGTACAGAAGGGATAATTGGCGGATTCCGCCCCCGCCTTGGTCAGCGAATTAAACAAAGTAGACTTCCCTACATTGGGAAGCCCGACGATTCCCAGTTTCATATATTTTTCAAACCTCCTGATTTTTGAACCGCGTTTCGCTTATTACACCTAAACTAAAAAAGAATACCACAAAAGCGGCCAAAAATCAAATTCCTATACAGAAAAAACACAAAAGCACATCAATACACACTATCAACGACTTTCATCAGATACAACTTTAAATACGCCAACATCATTAGTACAAAGCTTTACATATGATACCTCTCCATGATGTTTCGACCCGGGGGATACCGGTACAGTTGCAATATTTCTTTCCTTCGTCGGATTCTTAACTAACAATTTTACTGCCTTAGAACCAACATTCTTTGACCCGGCTCAATTCTGTAAAGAAAAAATTAGTCATGGGACAGGAAGCCCATTCTCCGGTATCCAGGTTCTCCGCGGTGGAATTCTTTTTCTGTAAGATATGCTAAAATATGTCGTGTATACGGATGAAAGGAGGAACCCGTTAATGAACGACAATGAGATCGTACAGCTGTACTGGGAAAGAGATGAACGGGCGATCAGCGAATCATCCGATAAATACGGGCGCTACTGCACAAAGATTGCAGAAAACATATTATCCGACCATGAGGATGCCAGAGAGTGCGTTAATGATACCTGGCTCCGGGCCTGGGACTCCATGCCGCCCCACCGCCCCTCCCTCTTATCCGCTTTTTTAGGGAAACTGACAAGAAATCTTTCCCTCGACCGTTACCGTATGCTGCACCGTGAAAAGCGGGGTGCGCATAACATGGATCTGATCCTCGACGAACTGGAGGATTGTGTTTCGGGAGCGGATACTCCGGAGGATACCGCCCTTGGGAATGAGCTGAAAGAAGCCATCAACGCTTTCCTCAGATCGCTGCCGGCCCAAAAAAGATATCTTTTCATAAGCCGCTACTGGAGCGCAGAAACGATCAGCGGTCTGGCAGAACGTTTTCAGATGAGCGAAAACAACGTATCCGTATCCCTGAACCGCATACGCGGATCACTCAGGGCATATCTCAACGAAAGGGGATATAAATTATGAAATCCGAAGAGCTGTTTGAAGTATTAAATGATATTGACGAAAACGAGATCGTAAAAGCACAGGAATACCGGGCGGTGAAGAAAACATCCCTCCTCAGATGGATCCTTCCGGCGGCCTGCGCGGCCGCGATCCTGATCATCGCAGCCGTTTCCCCGCTGGTCAGTAAAAAGTTTTCCGAAGATCCGGCCGCCGATAAACCCACGCCGGCCGGCACTTCCGATCTCTCCGTGAAAGACGGGGACAGCAGCGGGAACACGGAAGCTGCCGCTCAGATCACGCCCGCGGATACTCCGGTCATCACCGGGGAATACAGCCTGCCGGAAAACATGAGCGCCGTAATGCCCGCTTATCCGGAACCTGTTGCCGCCGGCATGGAGGCCTCCGCCTTTATGGAGAGCGATGCGCATTGGAACTGGTGGGACGATTACCGCACGAAAATGTCCTCCTCATTCGGGCTCCAAAGCGGTATGGAACATTATTATCTGACCATGATGGACCAGCTGCTTATAGCCGATGACGAGAACACGGTCATATCCCCGCTCAATACCTATATCGCATTTGCGATGCTGGCCGAGCTTTCCGACGGCAATACCCGCCGGCAGCTGCTCGATCTGCTTGGTGCCCCGGATATCGAAACGCTCCGCGCGGATGTCAGTACCCTCTGGAACGGGAACTACGTCGATACCCCCATCCTGAAAAGCATCCTCGCCAATTCCTTATGGCTGAACGATACGGTAAACTACAAAGCGGCGGCGCTGGATACTCTTGCGAAGGATTATTATGCCTCCTCTTTTTACGGTGATCCCTCCACCCCGGAGATGAGCGAAGCCCTGCGAAACTGGACCGATCAGAATACCGGCGGGATCCTCGGTGAGTATGTAAAAGATATGGAGCTCGATCCCTCTACCGTGCTGTCCATCGTCTCCACCATATATTACAAAGCCATGTGGTATGATGAGTTTAACGCTTCTGAAAATACACGCGAAAGTTTCCATGGAACGATGGGCGATACCGCGGTCGATATGATGCACCGCAGTGACATAAACGAGGTCTATCGCACAGATGCCTTCACTGCGATCCACCTCGGCCTGAATGACAGCGGTTCCATGTATTTCTTCCTTCCCAAGGAGGGCGTAGATGTGAACAGCCTGCTTACAGATCCCGACACCATAAAGGCCACCCGTACGGAATACATGACAGACGATGAAAACGCTTCGACCGCGATGGTGAACATGAGCATACCAAAATTCAGTATATCCAATAACTCCGACCTTACACAGGCACTGAAAAACTGCGGTATAAGCGATATTTTCGATCCGCTCAGTTCCGACTTCTCGCCGCTCACCGACGACAGGAATGAGCTTTATGTAAGCAAGGCAGAGCATACCGCACTTGTAGAGATCGATGAACAGGGTGTGAGCGGCGCCGCCTTTACCCGGGTCGATCTCTCCGGTGGCGCCATGCTGCCGGAAGAAGAGATCGATCTTGTCCTGGACCGCCCCTTTATGTTTATGATCTGCGGCCGCGACGGTTCCATCCTCTTTGCCGGTATCGTACGGAATATTACTTAATTACTGAATACGGTCACCGGATCAAAAAGCGGGCAGGGATGAATCCCCGCCCGCTTTTTACTGTTCATCGCCGCAAAAGACATTCTGCCCGTTCAGTATATCACCGCCGATGCAGCGATCTGCTCTGCCTGCTCCTGCGTAAAACAGTTTGCTGCCAGGCTTATCATATAATACGGATCGGAACCGTCTTTCACATACCAGAATACATGATAAGTGCTGATGCACTCGTCATCCGTGAGCGTTATCCCCTGCTCCTCGAGGGATAAGCGCTCCGGCTGGGTATAGAGATCGTGTCTCGCAAGGAATTCCATTACATACCAGCCGTCCGGCTGATCTTCAAGCGGAAAGGTTCTGATATAGTCCTGAACGGTATGGTTGTCAAGCTCAAAGGCAAAAGCCGTACTCTCATCCGGAGAATGATCCCCGTTATACTTCAGCCCGACATTCCCGGCCGGCATACGCGTCAGCGTTCCCGAATACAGCCAGGCAGCGGGCGCACCGTCCGCGCCTTCCGCCGTATATGCCTGCGGAAGGATATAGCAGCCTCCCATATAACCATTATCCCCGGAAAATGCGCTGAGGGAATATCCTTCCGGCAGCTGTATGTCCGGTAACCGTTCCGCCGTTCCCCCGGATGTATCCTCCGCCATTACCGCAAAATAATAGGATGCGGTTCCCGCTTCCCATTCCCCGTATAGTTCTGCCACTATGGGCACAGAACCGGTAAGCAGCGCAGTGATCTCACATTTCCCCCCTGCAATCCTGTCCGTCACATCCAGAGAGACACTCTCATATTCATCATAAGAAGCTCCTTCTCCTGCAGATCCCATATCCCAGCATTTCAGAACCGCTTTCTCCGGCGGCGTTTCGAAACCGAAGCTTATCGTATTGTTATCATTATCAGCATATACGTGTGCCATCCTGCTGACCATATCAAGCGGATGAGCCGCGTCAGCATTCACCGCAACAGCATTCCCTTCCTCATCCGTAAACGTCCACTCATAGTTCCCCAGCGTTGCCGCGTATTCCTTTCCCGCACAGCTGATGATAAGCGCCGGGGGCTTCCGGTATTGTACATCCGCCGGCCCGCTGCGGCTTCCTCCTTCAGATTCCTCCCCGGCTTCCTCCGGAAACTCCATTACATTCCCGTTATCATCCAATACATGCATTCCTGTTATCACGGTATCTTTCAGCCAGTCTTTTGAATTACTGCTGAATAGGCTGCGCGATACTTTTTCATACGTGATGTCCGGATCATTGGTAAGAACGATGAACATCCCGTCATGAGCCGCGCCCGGATCCCGCCCACTTAATTTCCTTTTATACCGGTAGCTTTTCTTATTCCCGTCCCTGTCCTCCGCTACATACACTCCGTCTTCATAAGTGTACTCAACATCCATGTTATCCAGATCCTCATTCCCTTCCGCCTGCATATCAGCATCATCCCCTTCTGCCCGGGTATCCGCATCATCCTTCTTCGGGTTCGTCATAAAGCACACTGTAACAGCTGCACAGGCTATAAGCGCGATCAGTATGATCCAGAATGCAGGCTTCTTATAGTTCAGCACGCCCTTTATCCTGGCCTTCACCCCCGTCTCGCCGAAAGCCAGCGGGCAGGCCGTGATGAACTTTCCGGATATGCTCAAGTCAAGAAGTGTCTGGGAATATGCCGCCATATAAGCCCTGTCTTTATCTTTTATGACCTTCTCATCGCACGCCGCCTCTATATCCCTGCACAGAAGGATATACGCCAGCCAGCACAGAGGATTGAACCAGTAGACCGAGAGCAGTACGAAGCCAAGCGGCTTCCACCAGTGGTCATGCCTGCTTATGTGGGCTTTCTCATGCGCGCATACCATTTCCATCCTTTCCGTTTCCAGCGCTGAAGGCACATATATCAACGGTCTGATCACACCAAGGATAAAAGGCGTCTTTAACTCGTCGCACAGCATGATATTTTCTTTAAATCTTATCGATGCGCGGACCTTTCTTCTGACAGTGATATAGCTGATCAATGCATAAAGGATCATCGCAGCCATGCCCGCGATCCAGATACAGAATGCAGCGGACAAAACGTTCTGCATTACGTTTGCGCCTGCTTCCTCTGACGTGGCATATACAGCGCGTATTGCCGGATTTATCGTGTTATTGATTGCTGCAATACCTGTATCTATCCCCGGCTGCATATCCGCTGTCTCTGGAACTGCCTTTCCGCTCGGAAGAAGGCTTAATGCACTTTCGATGGATACCGGGCAGATCAGTCTTACAGCGACCAGCGCCCATAATATACAGAAGATCCATTTCGGCGACTTTTTCAGGACAAAGCGCAATACGACCACCGCCAGGATCAGCCAGCTCGCATTGATGCTCAGATTCAGGAGTTTTATAAACAGACTGTTCATGGGCTAGCCCTCCTTCTTTCGGAATTCATCGATCATCTTCTGGATCTCATCCACTTCCCCTTTCGTCAGCTTCTTGCGTGAGGTAAACGCCGCGATAAATGCCGGCAGCGAACCCTCATAGGAATCCTCGATGATCTGCTCGCTCTTTGCCGAATAGAAGTCTTCCCTGCTGATCAGGGATGTTACCGTCCCATCAACATTCTGCATTATCCCCTTTTCGCACAGCTTTCGCAGCACCGTATAGGTGGTGGGCTTTTTCCAGTTCAGCTCCTTTTCGCAAAGCTTCACCAGTTCTCCCGAGGCGACGGGCTCATTTGCCCAGACGATATCCGCAAAACGTTCCTGCACGGCTCCAAGCTCAATATCACTCATTTTCCCTCATCCTTTCGCGGTTTATTCATATAAACCTTTATGTGTAGTTTATCGTAATAAACCAATTCTGTCAAGGATAAAAAAACATGGTTCTGAAAAACCATGGGGACGGACCTGCGTATGAGTATGATCGTGCATCGGCGATCATAACTGCGATGTATAGCATGATCCACGCTGTTCGTGGAAACAACAAAAAGCAGCGGATCATCATGATCCGCTGCTTTCAAATGCGTTTTCTCATGTTTTTTTAATGCTGTGCGCTTCGGATTATCCCTTCCAATTCTGCTATTATCCTATCTTTTTCTTCCAGTATTTTTTCCTTTTCGTCAAGTTCCGCCTGCATCTCCTCACGCGCAACCCTGCGTATTCTCTCGGATTCGGTTTCGTATGCAGTTCCGCCCATAATACTTTTCGCCTCCTTTTCGATCATGTTGCCGTCCGTGATATGTGTAACGATCGCATTTACAAAACTGCCCATTCACAGAAAGATCATCAGCATCACAACCGCAAAGCCTGTCACAAAAGCCAGCGCGCCTTTGTCATTATCTTTTTTCACCGCGATCTGGGGGATCTCCTCTATGGTGGTATAGACCAGAGCGCCGCCTGCGAGCGCCATGATATAAGGCATTATCCCGGGATACAGGACTATGATCACTACCGTGATCACGCCGAGCAGGGGCGTCGGCACGCCGGATACCACGCCCATAAAGAACGCCTTGCCGGCCCTGCTTCCTTTTTCCCGGATCGGCATGGACACATAGATCGCTTCCGGGATATTCTGAAGCGCGATGGCGATGGCCAGGACCAGCGCCACGGAGGACGAGACCCACTCCGTCCTCATAAAATGCGCCGCGTAGATCGCTCCCAGGGTGATACCCTCCGGGATATGATGGATCACCTCCGTCAGCATGACCTTGATCGCCGGGTCAAGACCGCTTTTCGGTCCTTCGGTGATATCCGCATAAACATGCGTATGCGGGATGAGTTTATCAAACAGAAGCTGGAGCGCCACCCCCAGAAAGAAACAGACCGTCACGGGGATGATCCCGTTTACCTCATCCCTATTCAGCGCTCCGATCGCCGGCTCGATCATGCCCCATACCGCTATGGAAAACATGATCCCCGAGCTGCATCCTACCAGTACCGCACGCAGTTCATCCGCTATACGGCTCTTTTTCGCATAGATCACCGCTGATCCGAGCAGGGTTCCGATCAGCGGGATGAGCATCCCGAAGATCGTATCACCGTCGGATAAGGTTTCCGATCTGTCCAGATAGCTGATCAGCGAACGGAAACCGATAAAGATCAGTATCGTTCCGCCCATGATCTCGGATCCCGACTTATAACGGTCACCGAAAATGCTTCCGATCTTTACACCGATCATCGAGATCACAAAAGTAATGACGCCGATCACGGCCACCGCAAACAGAACATTGATAAGGCGCGCTGCCGGAAACACTTCGACCGGGACCGCGACAAAGGTGATGCCGACGGCCAGCGCGTCGATGCTGGTAGCGACCGCCAGCAGAAACATCGTCTTTACGTCAAAGCCCGGCGACGCTTCCTCCTCTGGCGAAAGCGCTTCTTTGATCATATTGCCGCCGATCAGGGACAGCAGACCGAACGCCACCCAGGGTGCGATCGCGCTGATGTATTTCTCAAAGTTCGATCCGACCAGATAACCGGCCAGGGGCATGAGCCCCTGAAAGGCGCCAAACCAGACGCCGCACAGCAGATATTCCTTTTTTCCGACCTTGCCCGCCGCCAGGCCTTTGCATATGGAGACCGCAAACGCATCCATCGCCAGGCCGACCGATAACAGTATCAGTTCAAATAATCCCATATCTTCCTCCGCTCACCGAAAAAAAACCGGGTACGGAAAAACCATACCCGGGGTTCGATCCCTAATATACACCTCATGCATAGTTTTTCCATATGAACTACACATGAGTCTCGCATTTTAAAACAAGCCAGGCCGTATACGCCGGTATGTTGACTTGCTGCGTCAGACGCTTGCTACTCCCCCATGACCTTGTATTGAAGGCGATTCTATCACGTCAGAACGGCAGCGTCAAGCTCAACCGTGCCATCTCTCACACGATATTCCGTATCCCTTCACAGATCCGTCTTGCTATGCGCGGGTTGTTCATGGTATAAAGATGGATCCCGTCGGTATCGCTTACCAGCAGATCTATGATCTGACTGAGCGCATATGCCATACCCGCATCAAAGAGCGCCTCTTTGTTATCCTCATAGCGATCCACGATCTTTTGGAAACGCAGCGGAAACGACGCATTGCACATTGAAACCATGCGTTTGATCTGCGCTGCTTTGACCACCGGCATGATCCCGGGAATGACGGGGACATCGATATCCGCGATGCGGCATCTTTCCCTGAGATCATAGAAGATCTGATTGTCGAAGAAAAGCTGGGAAAGCAGTACTTCCGTTCCTGCATTTACTTTCAGCTTCAGATGCTTTATCTCGTCCACCATATTCTCCGACTCCGGATGACGCTCGGGATAGCAGGCCCCGAGTATGCAGAAATCATAACGTTCCTTCAGATACGCCGTCAGATCCGAAGCATAGGTAAAATCCCGCTTCTTCGGGATATCCTCGCGCTCATCGCCCCTGAGTGCCAGTATGTTCTCGATTCCCGAGGACCTGAGGACTTCCGCAAATTCATCGATCTCCTTTTTATCATAATGAAGACAGGTCAGATGCACCACCGGTTCGACCCGGTATCTCTCCTTGATCTTCCGCGCAAGCTCTATGGTCTTATTGCAGTTGCAGCTTCCTCCCGCGCCGAAAGTCACACTGATAAAATCCGGCTTCAGCTCACACAAAACCTCCAGCGTGTCATCTATATTCTTCAGTTCCTCATCCTTCTTCGGCGGGAAGATCTCAAATGACAGAGTTCTCCCGCCTTTCTTATAAAGCTCCGATACCTTCATCGATCTACGCCTCTTTACGTATGAGCTCCGCTGCCTTTACCAGATGGATCAGGCTCGCTCTCGTTTCCTCTTCCCCTCTGGTCTTTAATCCGCAATCCGGATTTACCCACAGTTTATCATCCGCTACTTTCTCTCTCATCCTGCGGAGCGCCGATACGAGCTCCTCCACGGAAGGGATCCTGGGTGAATGGATATCATATACGCCCGGACCGGTCTCGGTCTCAAAATGACATTCCTTCAGCGCGTCAAGTATCAGCAGGTCCGATCTCGATGCTTCAAAGGTGATCACGTCCGCATCCATATCGTCGATCGCCGGGATGATATCCGTAAACTCGCTGTAGCACATATGCGTATGGATCTGTGTTTCCGCCTTCACGCCGCTGTGCACCAGCCGGAAGGCAGGGATCGCGAAATCCAGATACTCGCTGTACCAGTCGGATCTTCTGAGAGGAAGCTTTTCACGAAGCGCAGCCTCATCGATCTGTATGATGCGGATCCCGTTCTTTTCCAGATCCAGCACCTCATCACGGATCGCAAGCGCGATCTGGGTCATGGACTCTTTAATGCTGATATCCTCTCTCGCAAACGACCAGTTTAAGATCGTCACGGGACCGGTCAGCATCCCTTTCACCGGCTTATCCGTAAGAGACTGCGCAAACACGGACCACTCCACCGTGATGGGCTTTTTTCTGCTCACGTCACCCCAGATGATCGGAGGCTTCACGCATCTGGTACCGTAGGACTGCACCCAGGCCTTCTCCGTAAAAAGATAACCGGAAAGTGATTCCCCGAAGTATTCCACCATGTCGTTCCTTTCATACTCTCCATGAACCGGCACATCGATGCCGATACTCTCCTGCCATTCGATCGCGCGTCTGATCTTTTCTTTATTAAATTCCTTATACTGCCGCTCATCGATCTCGCCTTTACGGAATAAAGAACGGTTCTTCTTTACGTCCGGCGTCTGCGGGAAGGAACCGATGGTCGTCGTCGGGAATTTCGGCAGTTTCAGAGTCTCTTTCTGGATCCGTTCCCTTTCCCTCCTCGCAGGTTTTCTTGTATAAGCCTCCTCCCCGATCGCCGAAAGCCGTTCCTGTACTTCCCTGTTTTCGCAGTCTCTTTCTTTTGCAAACAGCCCCACATTCTCTCTGTAAGCCTCAAATGCATCCCGGTCTCCGCTTTCGGCGATATTTGCGATCTGCCGCAGCTCTCCCAGTTTCTCCTTTGCATAGGCAAAATACTGCTTATGATCTGCGGAAAGCTTCTTTTCCGCTTCCAGCGTATACGGGACATGCAGCAGGGAACAGGAAGTGGAAAGCACGACGTCGATCCCTTTTCCCTTGAGGTACTCCAGCCGGTCCAGCGTCTCGGGATAGCGGTTCTTCCATATGTTCTTCCCGTTGATCAGCCCCGCAAACAGAAGCTTATCCTTCGGGAAAGAGTATTTATCGATCAGTTCCACGGTCTGCTTCCCCTCAACAAAGTCAAGACCGATCCCGTCAAAGTCCAGGCCGCAGAGCAGCTCGTACACGTCGCGCACATCCCCAAAATAAGTCTGGAGCAATACTTTCAGCTTTCCTTTTCCGGAAAGGAGCTCCTGATAAAGCTGCTTCAGAAACTCTTTATCCTCACCGGCCAGGTCTTTTACCAAAGCCGGTTCATCGATCTGTACCCATTCCGTCCCACGCGCTTCCAGTCCTGCGAGAAGCTCCCGGTAAGCGCGGACCAGCGCAGACGAAAAATCCTCCCTTTTCTTCGTTCCGCTGTATCTGCAGAGAGAAAGCAGCGTATAGGGACCGGCGATCACCGGCTTGGTCTGCGTATTGCTTTCTCCCGCTTCCTCGTATTCGTCAAAAACCTTCGTTCCGGCCAGACGGATCTCCGCATCATCTTCCAGTTCCGGAACGATATAATGATAATTGGTATTAAACCACTTTTTCATCGCGAGTGCTTTCACGTCACCCTTATCTCCCTGATAGCCTCTGGCCATGGCAAAATAGGTGTCCAGGGCAGATAAACCGAGCTCCTTATATCTCCCGGGTATGATATTGAACAGAACGGCCGTATCCAGAAGACCGTCATAAAAAGAAAAATCATTTGAAGGGATCAGGTCGACCCCCGCCTCCTTCTGACTGCGGATATGCTCCGCCCGAAGCTGTTTTGCAATGCTTAAGAGTTCCCGCTCGGAAAGCTCTCCTTTAAAATACTTTTCCGATGCAAATTTCAGTTCCCGTTCCGCACCGATCCTCGGATATCCCACAACTGACGTAAGCATGTTCGTTCCTCCTTTGTTTTTTGTTCTTCGAGAAGTGTAAACCCAGTTTTCGGATAGGTAAAATACATAAATCTTTCATATGGCCATAGATTTTATCTATGGCACATGGTATAATACTCAAAAATCCTATCTGCGGAGGTCGATATGACACTGAAACAATTGCAGTATGTTGTGACCGTAGCGGAAACGGGAAACATCACCGAAGCGGCAAAAAAGCTTTTCATAGCCCAGCCGTCCCTGACGGCTTCCGTCCGTGAACTCGAAAAAGAATACGGCTTCAGCATTTTTATCCGTGATAATAAAGGCGTGCAGCCGACGCCGGAGGGCGATGAATTCTTAGGCTACGCCAGACAGGTCCTGGAACAGGCAAAGCTCATCGACGAACGTTACACGGGTTCCCGCAAAGGTAAGCAGCGCTTCTGCGTGTCTGCGCAGCATTATTCATTTGTCGTGGAAGCATTTGTAGAATTACTGAAAGAATGCGGTGGCGATAAATACGAGTTTCATATGCGTGAAACCCAGACCTACGATATCATCGATGACGTGGCCCATCTCCGCAGCGAGATCGGTATCCTCTACCTGAACGATTTCAACGAAACCGTCATCCGCAAGACCTTGCGGGATAACGAGCTTACTTTTAAAAAGCTGTTCACGGCGAAACCGCATGTTTTTATCGGGAAGAATTCTCCCCTGGCAAAGAAACGTTCCCTGTCCCTCATGGATCTGAAACCTTACCCCCGGCTCTCCTACGAGCAGGGAAACCATAACTCCTTCTACTTTTCCGAAGAGATCCTGAGCACGGCCGACTGCGACAAAGAGATCGTCGTCTGCGACCGCGCAAGCTTATTCAATATGCTGATAGGTCTGAACGGCTACACGATCTGCAGCGGCCTGATCAGCGAAGAACTGAACGGCCCCGGCATCATTGCAAAGCCGCTGAAGGTGGATGACCACATGGAGATCGGCTATATCCTCCCGGTGAACATCCCTCCTTCACAGCTTACACAACGATATATAGAAATACTGAAGCAGCTGCTGTAAAGCCGCCGTCATTCAACATTCTTCAGCGCCACATCCAGAGGTATCTTCCGGATCCGGATCAGATCGATCAGCGACACCAGCGCGTAACCGATCAGCAGATAGACCACGGACAGGACCATCGACTGCCTGCTCATATAGAACGCAAAGTATCCGTCCATCTGCAGCACGAAGATCTTGAAGACGAGCAGCATCAGCGCGTATCCTGCAAAGAAGCTCAGGACCGAAAAGATCACGACGACTATGGCAGTCGGCAGGATATACAGGGATGCGATCTCCTTATTCTCAAATCCCAGTATCTTGACCATCGAGATCGAATGCTCGTTCCTCTCAATGATGATCTTTGCCAGCAGATATATGAGCGCCGCCGCCAGAACGATCAGAACGTATTTAAATACATTGATCGCTCCGCCAAGGGAATGGATGAGCTGATTCGTCACCTTGGTGATATCCTCGGACGTGATCACCGTTGCGATATCGCTCTCCTCTATGTCCGTGATCTCCTCGTGTGAAAAATAGCCCGAAAACTCATCCGCTTCCTTTTCAAAAACCTTGTTGAAATCCTCATTCTTCATGAATACCGCGATACCGCCGTCATAATCGGTCTGTCCCGCGATCTTAAACTCATAGCTTTTGTTTTCGTATTCCTCATGCAGCTTTATCACATCACCCACCGCCAGGTCGAATTTTTTGATGAAAGCGCTTGATGCATATACCGCATTTTCGTCAACGTCATTTCCCAGACGGACATAGGCGCTGTTATCCTCTATGCCGTATACGGTAACGCTCTCATCTCCCCCGCTGCCCATTCCCATGCGCATCGAAGAAGTATTTTTCTCATACATCAGGCTTTTCGCGCTGAAGCGCTCCGCCCCTTCCACAGCGGTGTCAATCGTCTCTCCGTCTTCATCGGTACTTCCCATCAGCATATACTGATACTCGGCAAATACCATATCTCCCGCATTCTCTCCGTAATGCTCAAGCGAATCCGGCAGACCGAAGGCGAAGCAGAGCATGAGTTCGATAAATACGACACCAAAGATCAGCACCAGGTAATTGGGCATATTCTGAAACAGTATCCTTAAGCGGAAACGGCCAAGGAAGGACCACGCCGGAAGGCGTCTTGCTTTTGTCCTTTTATTCTTTGCCAGATCATGCCTCAGAAAACGCAGCGGGCTGATCTGCATCTTGCTTACGATCACCGTCAGGTTAATGACCAGCATCAGGATAAAGGGGATCACCGTCGTCTTGATCAGGGCCGTTTTACTCCACACGATATGGCAGGGCGGCAGACTGTAGCTTTGATAATACAGGTCGAGCGCCACGGTTTTAAACAGCGTATACCCGAGAATGTTCCCGATAACGGCCCCAAGTATCGTAACGATCAGCGGCATGGACATGAAATGCCGTATCAGTTCCGCTTTCGTATATCCCGACGCCCGCAGGGTCCCGATCACCGATGCTTCCTTCTCTATGGTATTGCTGATCGTGATGCCGAATATGAACGCGATGACTCCGATCAGGATATAACAGAGTATGCTTGTCGTCGTGGAATCGCCTTCGATATCCGAAGGCGCGAAATTGCGCGCCTGGCTTAAATATCCCGGCAGGTAATCCTCAAGTTCATTCTCATACACCAGAGTCTGCGTGATGAGCGCTTTCAGAAAAGAATCGGCGAGATCCGCCTGCTCCGTCTTTCCCTCCGGTGCTGTGCAGTATTTATATGCATAATTATAATGGATGCGCGAGTCAAGCCGGTCGAAGGCCGAAGGCGTCAGCATCGCCACATCAAAACCGAATGCGTCAAACATCAGATCCGTATTCTTCTCATGCAGCGTCAGATAGTTCACATACGACAGAAGGCCTGCGATCTTAAAGCTTTTGCCGGCGACCGTGATCCTGTCTCCCATCCCGACTCCCGCATTCTGCGCATGCATACGGTCGATCGCGATCTCATCATCGGCCACGGGCGCGCCGCCTTCAAAAAAGACTGCCTTATCGATCTGCGAGTCCGTCTTAAAGATCCTTACCGTCGCATCCTGTTTTCCGTCATTGTCAAAATCCTCGGCTTCGTTTCTGTAAAAGTGTTCATAGATCTTTACGGCCGCAGGTGAAAAAACCTCGCTGTCCAGGTCATAGCGTTTCGAGATCTCATCCCATTTTTCGTCTACGGCCCTGACCACCTCTTCATGCGCCTCTTCATATGCTTCATCAACTGCTTTTCTGTATTCCTCCGATCCTTTTGCCTCTTTCAGCGCATCCTCAAAACCGGCCTCTATGGCCTGATCGATCTGCTCCCGTATCGTTTTTTCATCACTTATCCCATAGGCATCGCATTGGGTACGCACAGCTTCTTCGATCGCCGCGTTTACTTCTTCCCTGAGCTTTTCATCAACGGCGGCGGCCACTTCTTTGTCGGCTTCCTTTATCCCTTTTTCGATAAAGAAACTCCGCACATCGGCTTTTTCGCCCGCAGCGATATCTTCAAGCATCTTATCCGATGCTTTGCGCGTGATCTCAAAACTGCCGTCCTCCAGGACAAGCTCCTCTACTCCGGCGTTGATCTGCGCCAGCATACTGTCATGTCCGACATACATTCCGGAGATCACGCCGATCATCAGTACCATAAAGATGATGATCACAAGATATTTGTGCCAGTCCCTGATCAGCTCCCTGGGCACTCTTTTAATAAGCGGATTTTTCATCATATCACCTACCATTCCAGTTCTTCAGCCGTAAGCTTCTTCTCATTCCGGTCATTATGCCGGACCACGCCGTCTCTCAGCTTGATCACATGATCCGCCATATCTTTGATCGCTTCGTTATGCGTTACCATGATGATCGTGCTGCCGAATTTCTTATTGCAATCCTCGATCAGCGCCAGGATCTCTTTCGACGTCTTATAATCGAGCGCTCCCGTCGGTTCGTCGCACATGAGTATATCCGGATTTTTTACTACCGCGCGCCCGATCGATACTCTCTGCTGCTGGCCTCCCGATAACTGGTTCGGATATTTATACTTGTGATCCTGAAGCCCGAGTGTGGTGATCACCTCTTCAACGTCCAGCGGCTTTTCCGAAAGATAAGCCCCCACTTCGATATTTTCCTTCACATTCAGATTCGGGATCAGGTTATACATCTGGAACACATAACCCAGATGCCTGCGCCGGTATGCCGTAAGCTGCTTCTCGTTCATATCTTCCAGCTTATCGCCTTTGATGCTGATATAGCCGGAATCCGGCGTATCGATACCTCCGATGATGTTCAAAAGCGTCGACTTTCCCGATCCCGACGGACCCAGGAGCACGCAGAATTCCCCTTCATCGACCGTAAAACTCATGCCCCGCAGTACGTCCTGTTTTGCTTCCCCTGTCCCGAAGCTTTTTTTCAGATCCCTGATCTCCAAAAATACTTTGTTCATAACTCCTCCTTTTTTTGAATAATGATATCAAACTCGATTGATATTCTGTTCATATGATGCTTACGGATTGCTCCGTGCTACGCACTCCCGCATCTCCGCTTCGCTTCGGTCGGTGCCAAACGTGTGCCACCGGCACACGGCACCCTACGATCATTCGCAATCCGCGGGACTGCCTTTAAAACAGGCAGTCCGCTACAGCTAAAGCATGCACGAGCACTAAACTCATGCTTCGCATTCGTTAAGTGCTTGTAGTATTGCTCATGCTCGTGCGGGTTCCAAACTCATGAGCCGATTCATGCAAGCATGATCGTCTCATGAGCTTTTAACCCTTGCATCACTTAACGCAAAAACCCGGATATGGCAAAAACCATATCCGGGTCCGGGATCAGTTCATATACAGACTCCATGCATAGTTTTTGCTACACATGAGTCTCGCAATTTGAAGCAAGCCAGACGACAAGGCCGGGATTGTTGACTTACTACGCAAAGCGCTTGCTACTCCCCCATGGGGTATTTCCATTATGATATTAATCATGCCAGCTGTATAAAGCGCATCAGCTTTGCTTATGAACTCATCATATCATCATATGAACATATAGTCAAGTGTTATTTACGTGATCTGCCAGTTTTCCGCTGCCTGTCTGATCTTTACAAATTCGGCATACTTACCGCCGAGACGGACCAGTTCCTCATGTTTCCCTTTTTCCGCGAGTCTTCCGTTATCGATCACAAGGATCTGGTCGGCCGCTTCGATCGTCGCCAGACGGTGAGCGATGATGATCACGCTTTTCCCTTTGGACAGCTCCGATATCGCGCCCTGGATCAGATGCTCGTTCTCCGGATCGATACTGGCCGTTGATTCATCCAGGATGATGATCGGAGAATCCTTAAGGATCGCTCTTGCGATAGAGATCCTCTGTTTCTGGCCGCCCGACAGTGTTCCGCCGCCTTCACCGATCACGGTATCGTAGCCCTCCGGAAGTTCCATGATAAAGTCGTGGCAGCGTGCTTTTTTCGCCGCATCGATCATTTCCTCTTCGGAAACCTTCTCCCTGCCGAAGCAGATATTGGCCCGGATGGTATCGTTAAACAGATACACATTCTGAAACACCATGGATATATTCGAAAGCAGGCTGTCCAGGCTGTATTTCCTTACATCCGTTCCGCCAAGGGTGATCGATCCTTTCGATACGTCATAAAATCTGGCGATCAGATTGCAGATCGTTGTCTTGCCGCTTCCGGAAGGGCCGACGATCGCCGTAGTGGATCCCTGCGGTATATCAAAGCTGATATCCTGCAATACCTTTCTGCCTTCCGCCGATACCGCAGTCTCATCCGAATCCGAATAGGAAAACTCCACATTACGGAACGCGATATCATAGTTCTGCGGCCGGATCTCTTCCCCCTCCGCATCCAGAAGTCTGGCTTCGGAAAACATCTCCATTTTATCGAAGGCGTTGTTGATCACGGATAATACATGCGCACTGTCCGCGATAGGTTCCACGGAATTGAAGATCGACATCGACAGAAAGGCAACCACCAGTACTATAAACAATTCCAGTCTTCCGGCCAGCGCCGCATACATCACCGAAATGATCATCCATACGCTGGCCGCCTTTAAGGCAAAGATATGCAGACAGTTATAAGGGATAAATCCCCATTCGATCTTCAATGCGATCTTCTTTGCACTTGCGCAGGCCTGTGTAAAATCCCTGACCGAAGCGCCCTCCATGCCAAAAGATTTGACTACCGGAAGACCTCTGGTATATTCCAGGGCAGCTCTTGTAAGACGTTCATTCTCCGCATTCAGTACCTTCGTATTTACCGCGCTGTGTTTCGAGATCATACAGAGGAATACGAAGGAAAGCGCCACGCCCGCGACGGCGATCAGCGCGCATTCCGGGACCGTAACTGCCAGGAACAGAAGGATGCAGAGGAAATTCAGATACCCTCCTATAAAGCCGTCTACCATACGGATCCCCATGTTTTCCAGCGTCGCCAGGCCTGTTGTGATCGCATTCAGGATGGCACCGGTATCATTTGTCTGGAAATACCCGAGCGACACACGTTTTAATGCCTCGCCGATCTTTAAGCGGTCGCGCGCTACCAGCTCATAACCGATCTTTTCATGAAAGCGCGCTTTCAGATAGTCAAACAGAAACCTCGCCAGCACCATGAGGGCTATGATCAGAAAGCTCTTAAACGCAAGCCCCGTTTCCACTCCGTTTCCCTTTCGCAGATCTCCGATGATACGGCTGATCACATAGCCTGCATATGCTGTCGGAGCCGCGATCGCCCAGGAGGATAAGAACGAAAATACAAATCCCGCAAACAGGCTTGCTTTGAATTCTCCACACCAGTCTATGATCCTTTTGATCGTCTTAAACATTTTCTTATATCTCCTTATGACCCTTCACTGTTATTATTTTCCGTTTATTGCTGTTCCGCACGCCTCGCCGCGTCATGGCTGTCCGCCTCCGGCTGCCCAGTTTTTCGCGCCGATATGCGCCTGCCACATCCTCTGATACAGCGCTGATCGCTGCATCAGTTCCTCCTGCGTTCCCACCGCCTCGATCTGCCCGCCATTTAACACAACGATGCGGTCCGCGCTCCTGATCGTGGACAAACGGTGCGCGATCACAAGCAGTGTCTTGCCCTTTGTCAGATTGGCTATGGATTCCTGAAGCTTCGTTTCATTTTCCGGATCGGTAAACGCCGTTGCTTCATCCAGGATAACGATAGGCGCATCCTTAAGCATCATCCTGGCGATCGCGATCCTCTGCCGCTCGCCTCCCGACAGACGTTTCCCGGCTTCACCGGCAGATGTGTTGTATCCGTCCGGGAGTTTACTTATAAACTCATCACAGCATGCCGCTTTTGCAGCCGCGATCACTTCTTCATCCGTAGCCTTCGGATTGCCCAGACGTATGTTTTCCATAAGCGATCTGGAAAAAAGGAAATTATCCTGTGTGACAAAACTTACGATATCCGCAAGCGTCGTCACCTTCATATCTTTGATGTCGATCCCGCCGATCTTTATGCTTCCGCTGCTCACATCCCAGAATCTCGCGATCAGTTTGGCCACCGTCGATTTTCCGCCGCCGCTGGGTCCCACCAGCGCGGTAAAACTCCCCTCATTCATGCTAAGATCGATCCCGTGAAGCACCTCGCCCTGCGCTTCATCATAGGTAAAATGCACATCCTTTAGCTCAATGCTATAATTTTCCGGCCGTCTCTCTTCTTCCGGTTCCGGCAGACTCCTGATATTTAATAATTTCTGGATCTCCAGTACCGTGTACTGCATCTGCCTCAGGCCGTTTGAAAAGATCTCGATCTTCGCCATGCTGATCACCATGGACATCGCCAGCATGACCGCGAGCGCCATCTCCGAAACCGTCAGGCTGCCTTTACTCACCAGCAAAACACTGACCGGTACCACGCCCAGTAAGGTGGCGGGCATAAAGGCAAAGGCCAGCTTCATCGTAACCCAGGTTGATTCCAGCCACTCGATGATAAAATCCCTGTAGTCACGGATCGATCCGGCAAATTTCTCATAGCTCACACCGGATCTGCCGAACGCCTTGATCACCTCGATACCTTCCACATACTCCACGATCACACTGCTCATATGCGCATTGGCTTCCTGATACTTCGTCATGTTTTTCCCGCTGATCACAAAAGTCAGGATCATAAAAACCAGGCCCAGAGGAAACGCCAGAAGCGCCGCCAGCGCCACACGGATATCCACCATGGCCAGGGCGGCAAAACAGACGATCGGGAGCAGGATATGTCCGGCGCCTTCCGGGACCACGTGCGCCAGCGGAGGCTCGATATCCTCGATCTTATCCACGATCACGCCCTTGATCTCACCGATCGGATGCGCGTACACCTCTCCGAGCGGCGCTTTCAGGAACACATCCGCGACCTTCAGCCGCAGGCCTTCCAGTACGTTAAATGCAACATAATGGGACATCCCGGTAGATAAGCCGAAACAAAGCACCCTGATCAGATAAGCACAGAGCGCGATGAGGCAGAAATGAAGTACATATGCCTGATCCAGCTCCTCTGCGATATACCTGTCCAGTATACGGTAGACACAATAATACGGGATGAGTCCCGCCAGCAGGCTGATCATCGATAACACCACCGAGATCCCCAGCCGTCCGCCGCTTCCGTGCGCGTATGAAAGCAGCGTTCCAAACCACTTTTTTTCTTCTTTTGTTGCTTCTTTGTTCATAGCCTTTCCTTTCTCCTCCTGTATTCTATGATGTCGGGTCAATCTGTTTTGCGCTAACGCTTTGCCCTTTTTGTTTACTAAGCCCCAAAACGGCCTCACCGCCTGATCCCATGACGGAACCAGACGGTGAGTGATATCTACGATATGAAATTGTATGCTTATTCAGACGCCCATCAGTTTTTTCCAGCCCGGCAGGAAGAATTTCTCCAAAGTCACCAGAGCTTCTTCCGCTTCCTTCCGCGGATAATTGTGTACTACCGGTTCAAACAGCGCCGTGAGATAAGCCGTCAGCAAAAGGTGCAGCTGCTGCGCTGTCATTTCCGGCGCGCTGATCCCGGATGCCCTCAGCTCCTCCAGATATGCCAGGAACTTATCCTGCGCCATCTCCGTCATACCGTGAAGGAAGTTCTCATATTTGCTGCCCTTCGACTTGGCGATCAGCAGATGATAATCCTCCATGTCCGGATAGATCACTTCCCGCATCATATCGATAAAGGAATCCTGCCAGACCATCTTCCGGCGTTTCTTTACCGGTTCCTCGTATCTCTGCATATGCGCATAGGCCCAATTCATCAGTTTCTCTTCTGCCGGAGACACCAGCTGGTAAAAGAGATCCTCCTTGTCCCTGCAATGACGGTAAATGGCTGCCGCCGTCATCTGACAGCGTTCTCCGATCCTGCGCATCGACGCCTTTTCGAATCCCATTTCCAGGAATTCCGCTTTGGCAGCCGTCATGATCTTTATATGACTGATCGTTTTATCTCTCGGCACTTCTTATATTCCTTCTTTCTCCGGCGTGTTCGCTAACATTGTATGCTAACGGCATTAGCTAACGATGTTATACAAAAAAAGGAGCCGATTGTCAAGCTCCTTTTTTACGTGCATGCCTTATGGAACTGTTATAAAATAAACTTACAGCTGCGCTGCCCTCCGATCTTACAGACGTGCAAGGCTCTTTCCGAGCTCGTTACAGGCCTGAAGCGCGTCCGCATCCGGCGCTTCATGTGCGATCACGCCTTCTCCGCCGACTACCGTGGCTCCCGCATTCTTCATGCGCTGCGTCCAGTCTCTCATCCACTGTCCGTCGCCCCAGCCATAGGAACCGAAAAGCGCTACCGTCTTTCCTTTTACGATCGCTTCTGCTTCTGCCACAAACGGTTCCATCTCGCTCTCTTCCAGCACTTCATCTCCCATTGCGGGACAGCCCATTGCAAAACCGGCCACATTTTTCAGCTCATCCACTTTGGCCTCTCCCGGCTGCAGATATACCACTTCTTTCCCTTCCGAAGTCACGCCTTCGCCCACTGCCTGTGCCATCTGACCGGTATTTCCTCCCTGCGTCCAGAAGATCACATATACCTTATCCATTCTGTCAATCCTCCTGTAAAAGTATTGGTTATATATGCCTACCGATAATTAGTCTATACTAACTATATTAAAATGTCAATCACTGAATCTCCAATACTTCAAAAAGGTTCGCAGATACGGTCACGGCTCCCTTTTCCTGCTTTCCGTTTTCTGACATTTACAGATATTTCTCAAAAAATGCCTGCATCTTATCAAAGGGGATATAGTCCTTATCCCCGCCGTCATAAAGGTCCGTATGCACCGCGTCCGGGATGATCATCAGTTCCTTGTTGTCCGTATACCTGCTGTCCCGGATCATGTCGGCATAAGCATCCTTCGAAAAATAACAGGAATGCGCTTTCTCACCATGAATAAGAAGGACTGCGCCCCGGATCTCGTTACTGTATTTAAGGATAGGCTGATTCACGAAAGACTCGCAGCCTGTCACATTCCAGCCGCCGTTGGAGTTCAGGCTTCTCTTATGATAGCCTCTGTCCGTCTTGTAATAATCATGATAGTCTTTTACAAAGAAGGGCGCATCTTCCGGAAGAGGATCCACAACGCCGCCGCCAAGCTTATATTCTCCGGCTTTCAGATCTGCAAGCCGCTGCGCGCACATGGCTGCTCTCTTTTGATACCTTGCTTCTTCACTGTCCTCAGAATCAAAGTATCCTTTGGCATTTACTCTAGTCATATCGTACATGGTCGACGCGACGGTGGCTTTTACTCTGGTATCCAGTGCCGCCGTATTGATCGCCAGGCCGCCCCAGCCGCAGATCCCGATGATACCGATACGCTGCGGATCAACTCTTTCATGCAGAGAGAGAAAATCGACTGCCGCCATAAAGTCCTCGGTATTGATATCGGGGGACGCCATATAGCGGACATTTCCGCCGCTTTCTCCCGTGAAAGACGGGTCAAAAGCAATAGTCAGAAATCCTCTTTCCGCCATAGTCTGCGCATAGAGCCCTGAGCATTGTTCCTTGACTGCGCCGAAGGGACCGGAAACGGCGATCGCAGGAAGCTTTCCTTCTGCATTCTTCGGTATATAAAGATCCGCTGCAAGCGTGATCCCGTATCGGTTTACAAAAGTTACTTTGCTGTGTTCCACCTTCTCACTGCGTGAAAAGGTCTTGTCCCATTCCGTTACTAATGCGAGTTCTTCTTTTCTGATCATTGTTCTACCTCCATAGATCATTATGTATCGCTCTGTTTCTTTGGTCCTGCATTACAGTGCATCCTTAAGAGCACTACCGGCTTTTATTTTTCGCCAACGCTTAATGTGATCGTCACATCAGCGTTCCCGAGAAGCTGTTTCAGCTCTTCCGGCGGCAGATCTAGCTTTCCAAGCCTTGTGTAAGACCAGGAATTACTTCCGTAAAAAACGACCAGCTGATCTCCCGAATATAAAACGATGTCTCCGGCCTGCGTTGTGATCTGCTTATCATTTTGTGTTAGTCTTTTTCCGATGGTTCCCACCTGTTCAAAACCGCCGTACCCGGACATTTCAATGGAAAGCCCGGGGGCCGCCAGGTCTTTTAATTCTTGTACTGCAGCATTGTCTTCCCAGGATACATCTACAACAGTCTGATCTATTTTCATTACCATGTTCGTTTCACCTTTACTTTTTTCATCCGGATAAATATCATCAGCATTACGCGATACAGCATCATCTGCCGGCTTGCTTGTTTCTTTATCTGCCGCAGTCTGCTCAATCTTCGCTGCGGCCTCCGGCATCTCTGCATTATTAAGTCCTGTTTCCGTCACGGGATGCTCCTGCATCTTTGCGCTGTCCGCATTCCCGCAAGCTGATACCACAATGCTCAACGCAGCTATGACAGAGAACAATATCCGCTTTTTTCTAATCATGATCATTTAACCTCAGCGCTCTTTCTTTGCTTCTTTTTCTGCCCTGCTTATTATCATGTCGATACGGTCCACCCTTCTCTGGCTTTCATGCATCTCATCAAGAAGCACACATCTGTGTTTTTTCAGATACCTGATCAGTTCTGTCATATTCCGTGATTCATAGAGTTTTCGTGCCGCCTCTTTCTGCTCAGGTCTGCACCCCAGTCCCGAAAGATCCGCTATCATTTCGTTCAATTCCATCTCAAAGCCTCATAAATGATCTCTGCTTCTCTCTGGTCTTAAGTATATGGTA
>JAEEGL014703950.1_pt1 | contig 28399 bp, 27 predicted proteins | sample 9134231 | NCBI WGS metagenome assembly JAEEGL01 (sample SAMN16246548, study PRJNA631951) | gut metagenome | biome: gut microbiome; feature: rumen; material: fiber-attached | host: Bos | place: Iran: Karaj | collected 2018-10
TTAGTGGTTAGTGGTTAGTGGTTAGTGGTTAGTGGTTAGTGGTTAGTGGTTAGTGGTTAGTGATTAGTGGTTAGTGGTTAGTGGTTAGTGGTTAGTGGTTAGTGGTTAGTGGTTAGTGATTAGTGATTAGTGGTTAGTGGTTAGTGGTTAGTGGTTAGTGGTTAGTGGTTAGTGGTTAGTGATTAGTGGTTAGTGGTTAGTGGTTAGTGGTTAGTGGTTAGTGGTTAGTGATTAGTGGTTAGTGGTTAGTGGTTAGTGGTTAGTGATTAGAATATTATAATAATGGCAGTTAAATATTATAGAGATTTGGTTGTCTGGCAGAAGGCAATGGTGGTTGGAAGGGAAATTTATCAGTTGGTAAAAAAACTTCCTAAAGAAGAGTTGTTTGGATTGTCTGATCAGATGCGAAGGGCTGCAGTGTCGATACCTTCGAATATTGCGGAAGGGCAGGCACGTAGTTCGACTGAATTTATGAGGTTTATTGGGTTCGCCCAGGGGTCTCGGGCTGAATTAGAAACCCAATTATTGCTTGGAGTGGAGGTGGGCTATTTCACGGAGGGTGATATTGAAAAAGTAATGACTATGCTTGAAGAGATAAATAGAATGTTGTCTACGTTGAGCAAAACATTGGCTACCGCCCACTAATCACTAACCACTAATCACTAACCACTTAAATGGACAATCCTCAGATAGAGCTGGCAAGGAGGTATGTCGAGCAGACGGGCGTGAGTGTTTTTCTTACGGGCAAGGCCGGTACGGGAAAGACGACTTTTCTGCGCGATGTGGCGGAGCATTGCCCCAAGCGCCACGTGGTGGTGGCTCCGACGGGTGTGGCTGCCGTCAATGCCGGCGGCGTCACCATCCATAGTTTCTTCCAGCTGCCGTTCGACCCCTATCTGCCTGATATCAAGGAGCTGGTCACGGAGTACCAGATGCCGGAGGGACAACGGTCGATGAATAAGACCAAGCTGGGCATCATCCGTACGCTGGAACTGCTGATTATCGACGAGATAAGCATGGTGAGAGCCGATTTGCTTGATGCTGTCGACATGACTTTGCGGCGCTACCGCCGCTCGAGCCGTCCTTTCGGAGGGGTGCAGCTGCTGATGATCGGCGACGTGCACCAGCTGCCGCCGGTGGTGACCGAGAGAGAGAAGGGCTTCATGAGCCGTGTCTATCCGTCGCCGTTCTTTTTCCATAGCAAAGCGCTGCAGCAGTTGCCGTATGTCACTATCGAGCTGCAGAAGGTGTACCGCCAGGAGGATGAGCATTTCGTCTCTCTTCTGAACCGCGTGCGCAACAATAATCTGGATGCTGACACCCTTGCCGTACTGAACAGCCGGGTCGGCAGCCGGGAGGGTTGCAGGCCAGAGGATTGCGAGCCCAAGGCAATCAAAGACCCGACGACCGAAGCGATAGTGCTTACTACCCATAACTATCAAGCCGACACGATCAACCGCAGCCACATGGAGGCTCTGCGTGGCGAGCAGCGCACTTTCGAGGCAGTGGTGGAGGGCAATTACCCCGACAGCATGACGCCGGTAGAACGCACGATGACGCTGAAGGTCGACGAGCGCGTGATGTATGTGAAAAACGACAGTTCCGGAGGACATCGCTACTATAACGGCAAACTGGGTGTTGTGCTGGGATTTGGCAGCGATGACGATGGCTATGAGTATGTGGAGGTCGCCGACGACGACGGCGAAGTCAATCGCGTGGGCCGTGAACGGTGGGAAAACCTGAAATATGTCATCGACAAAGACAACGAGATACGTCAGGAGGTCGACGGTTCTTTCGCCCAGTATCCTTTGCGCCCTGCCTGGGCTGTCACAATCCACAAGGCACAGGGTCTCACTTTCGACCGTGTAAGGGTCAATGCCGCCGATGCCTTTGCTTTCGGCCAGGTCTATGTGGCGCTGAGCCGCTGCCGTTCGCTTGAGGGCCTCACGTTGACAGCACCGCTGTCGGCATCGGTGGCTTTCGGCGACCGCGACGTGGAGCATTTTGTGGGCAGCCTCCCGTCGTTCGAGCAGACAGAGGCGGCTGTGCCACAGTATGAAGCGCAGTACTACATGGAGCAGCTGGCCGACCTCTTCAGCATGGATTCGATGCTGACCGACACGGAGCATGTGGTGAATGTCTATTCTCGTCTGCGTTCCATCTATCCGCAGAAGGAGGAGGCGATGCGCAACCTCGGCCAGTCGATGGCTGAACTGGCGTCGGTGGGTGAGCGTTTCCGCAACCAGCTGATGCGTCTCCCGGTAGATGAGCATGCCGACCGCGTCGCCAAGGCGTCGGCCTATTTCGCCGAGCAGTTGTCAGCCTTCCAGAGTGCACTTGGGGTCTTGCTCGACGTGGAGGTGGACAATAAGGAGAACGACCGCCAGCTGAAAGAAGCCGCCGAGGCGTTGAATGCCCGTCTGGGCCTGAAACTGGCATGTATACGAGCGGTCAGGGACAAAGGGTTCGGCGTGGCAGTGGTACAGCAGGCCAAGGCCGACTACGAGCTTGGCGGCAGCCGCAAGGAGGTTCGCAAGTCGCGGAAAAGTGTAAGCCGCAAGACAATGGCCGACAATGACTTCTCCGACGAAAAGGATGCCTTGGTGCGTATGTTGCGCGAGTGGCGTAAGGAAAAGGCCGACGCCAAGGGAGTGAGTCTTTTCATGGTGTTGCAGCAGAAAACCCTTATGGCCATCGTCGACTCCATGCCGCGCACCATGGAAGACTTGCTCGCCATCCCGGGTATCGGCAAAAGCAAAGCGGAACTGTTCGGCAAGGAGATACTCGGCGTTGTCGCCGATTTCCGTGATGCCTATGGCCTCCGTTAGACATTTATTTTAGCATAGCGTGCAATAATACTTGCCGGTTGTCGTTATAATTTATAAATAGATTATAACGATGAAAAAGCTTTTGTTGTTATTGGCTGTCCTGTGCCTTTCGATGCCTGCAGCATTGCAGGCCCAGATGCAGGCTATGTTTGGCTATTCCACATTCTACTTGCCCGATCAGGACCGACCCTACATGGAGACCTACCTGCAGTTCGATGCCTGGACTATGCAGTTCGTGCAGCAGCCCAACGGAGTCTATAAGGCCACTGTTGAAGTGACTATCGTGGCCCGTCAGCAGGACTCGGTCTGCTATGTGAAGAAATATGACCTGAACAGCCCTACGGTGGCGTCTCTCGACGAGCTGGACTTCAGCTTCATCGATGTGCAGCGTTTCTCGCTCGGCAATGGCGTCTATGACCTTGAACTGAGTCTGCGCGACAAGAATGCCGAGGCGCCGGCAGCCACACTTACAGAGAAGGTGGTGCTCAGCTACGACCGCCAGCATCCTATGCTCTCCAGCCTCCAGCCTATGGCCGAAGCCACGCCGACGGTGCAGCAGAACATCCTTTCGCGTGGCGGTTACGACATGGAACCCTATGTCAGCGACTTCTATCCCGAGCAGGTGGAACAAATCAACTACTACTACGAAGTATACAACATCGCCGAAGAAGTGGGCTCCAAGCCGTTCCTGACAATGGCATATATCGAACAGCAGGAAACAGGCCAGCGCTTCGAGGGCATGCAGCAGATCAGCCGCAAGCATAGCGCCCGCATGGTTCCGGTCTACGGCAGCATCGATATCAAGGAACTGCCCTCGGGCAACTATAACCTCGTGGTCGAGCTCCGTAACCGCGACAACCAGACGATGCTCTATAAGAAGGTGCCTTTCTATCGCTCCAACCCCGGCGTGAAAGGGCAGGGGATAAGCGACTTCGCCTCCACCTTTGCCGGCAAATACACCGACGAAGACCAACTCAACACTTACATCGACGGTTTGTGGGCCGTTGCGTCCGACATGGAACGCAGCGTGATCAAGGACCTTATCCGTCGTCATGGCCTTGAAGAGAAGCAGGCGTTCCTTTACCGCTTCTGGTCAGTGCGCAACGCTATGGCTCCCGAGGCCGAATGGCTGAAATATAAGGATCGTATCGATTATGTGCAGGAACACTTCAGCTATCCCAACCTGGAGCATCAGGCCCGGTCCATGGATCAGGCTATGCGCATGAGCAGACGTTACCGCCAGTTGAAGGACAAAGGCTACAGCCCCGAGGATATACGTGCCATCTTTGACCAAAAGGTCCAGATGCGTCTGTTGACCAAGAAAGGCCGTGTCGACACGGTGATGTCGCCCTGGGATTCCATTCTGTTCCACAAGCAGCTCATCAGCACCCCAGGTATCCATAGCGACCGTGGTCGTGTATATCTGCAGTACGGTCCGCCCGATTTTATCCGCGACGAGAAGAACTACGTCTCTGCTAACCGCCTCGGCGAAGGCAGCGGCCATGCAACCGAAATCGGCGAAGCCGTGCCGAGCAATCACCCCTATGTGCCTAAAGAGATGTACCAAGGCAATTCGCAGGGCCATATTTACTATCTGCCCTATCAGCTTTGGCGTTACAACAAGCTCGAGACCGACGACCCCAACCGCGTGTTCCTCTTCTGGGACGAACACCGTTCGGGCTACTATACACTGCTCAACAGCAACGCCCGTGGCGAAGTTCAGGACCCCTCATGGGAGCGCCGCCTCAGCCGCCAGCAACTCGGCGAGAATGTCCTCGGCGAAGTGGGCGAACAGTTCAACCGCGGATATTAATAGTTGAAAGTTGAAAGTTGAAAGTTGAAAATTGAAAGTTGAAAGTTGAAATTATTTTCTTTAACCTTTAACCTTTAACCCTTAACCCTTAACCCTTAACCATTAACCTTTAACCTTTAACCTTTAACCATTACATCGATTGTATCTGCTGGCAGACATAGTCTATCTTGTGGTCTACTACCTTGTCGGCTATCGTCGCAAGGTGGTGCGACGCAACCTCGCTGCCTCCTTCCCCGAGAAGAGTGATGCCGAGCGTCGTGCCATCGAACGCCGCTATTACCGCCATCTGGCCGACATAGCCGTCGAGTTTGTCCACAACCTCTATGCCTCGCCCGTGGCAATCAAGCGCCGCTACCGTATCGTCAACCGACAGCTCATAGACCGCTACTATGAACACGGTCAGTCGGTCGTCCTCCTCTCGGCCCATTATAACAACTGGGAATATATGGTCTCGTCGCTCAACATGCAACTCCTGCATCACGGAATAGGTGTCGGCAAACCGTTGGACGACAAGCTTACCGCTTCTTTCATCACTCGCCGCCGCACTCGCTACGGCACCGAGGTGGTCGACCAGCGCGACGTGCGCCAGGTGGTCGAATTCTACGACCGCCATCGCGTGCCATGTGCCCTTATGATGCTTGGCGACCAGTCTCCGTCAAATGTTTATAAAAGCTACTGGACCACCTTCCTCAACCAGGACACAGCTTTCCTCTACGGCGCCGAATATTTCGCCCGCAAATATAACTACCCCGTGCTCTACTACCGTGTCGACAAGGTGCGCCGGGGCCGCTACGAACTAACTTTCAGCACCCTCTGCGAACACCCGCAGCAGGTGCCGCAATATTCTATTGTCGAGCGTTACGCCCGCATCCTTGAGGAACAGATACGGCAAAAGCCCGAATACTGGCTCTGGAGCCATCGGCGCTGGAAACGTAAAAAACCAGACGACATTTCATGAACAGAATAGCAGTAGTCATACTAAACTGGAACGGTCGCTCCATGCTCGAGCGATTCATGCCCTCCGTGGTGCAACACTCTGTCGGTGCCGATGTCATCGTTGCCGACAACGGCTCCACCGACGACAGTGTGGCATTCCTCCGCGCCAATTACCCACAAGTGCGTCTCATCCTTTTCGACAAAAACTATGGTTTCGCCGGAGGCTACAACAAGGCTTTGGATTGCTTGAATGTGAAAATGTCTGATTGTTTGAGTGCTGACGCGACAAATACTCAATCAGTCAATCAATCAGTCAATCAAGCAATATATGATTATTACGTTCTCCTTAACAGCGACGTGGAATGCACGCCCGGGTGGATAGAACCTGTGGTTGCCATGATGGACACACAGCCCGATATCGCTGTTGCACAGCCTAAATTGATGATGTACGACTGCAAGGATACTTTCGAGTATGCCGGTGGTGCCGGAGGTTTTATCGACAGCTACGGCTATCCTTTCTGCCGTGGACGGCTGTTCAACACAATGGAGAAAGACCACGGTCAGTACGACGATCCACGCGACATCTTCTGGGCCACAGGCGCCGCCATGTTCGTCCGCTCCTCGGTATGGCATGAACTCGGCGGCCTGGATGCCGACTTCTTCGCCCACATGGAGGAAATTGATTTCTGCTGGCGTGTCCATAATGCCGGCCATCGCGTGGCCTACTGCCCTCAGTCGGTGCTCTACCATGTCGGCGGCGGCACACTGCCTAAGAGCAACCCCTTCAAGACGCAGCTCAACTTCCGCAACAACCTCTCCATGCTATATAAGAATTTGCCCGACAGCCGTCGCTGGTGGGTGCTCGCCACCCGTATGTGGCTCGACCGAGTGGCGGCCGTCAAGTTCCTGCTCGAAGGTCACCGCGGTGAATACCTTGCTGTCCGCAAAGCCCATAGGGAATACCGTGCATGGAAGGCCGACCTGCAGCGCAAACGCGAGGCCATAAAACCAAAGCAGGTCCCCTGTGTCTATCAGGGCAACCTGCTCGTGGAGTATTATCTCCTGCGCCGCAACACCTTCGCGTCGCTGCGCGGTCGTTTCAGCTGATTTACTGCTGGTTGGCTTTCACGGTCTTGTACTCTTCGTTCAGGCCGTCGACAATCTCGTTGGTGATGTCCATGCCGGGGTTGGCATAGAGCGAGGCACTCTTGGTCAGCACGATGTCAAACTGCTGGTTGGCGAGGTTGTATTCGCGCACGAAGGCATAGATGGCATTCATGATCTTGGCGGTCTCGGCAGCCTGCTTCTCGGCAATCTTGGCCATGAGGTCCTGCTCCAAGGTCTGCATCTTCTCGGCACGGGCTTTCAGCTCGGCCTCTTTCTGCTGCTGCTGCGTGAGGGTCATAGTCGAGCCGTTCTGCAGGTAGTTCTGGTAGTCGGCTTGGAAGGCGTCTATCTGCTGTTGGCCGTAGCGTTTCTGCTGGTCGCTGTATTCGCGCAGCTGGGCCTCGAGGTCGATGGCATACTGGTATTTGGCAATCAGCGTGTCGGTGTCGACGTAGGCGATGGTCAGTCCACCCTCTTTGACAAGCGGTGCGGTGGCGTCGGCGTTCACCTTGCTCTTGGTGCCCACGCCGGCGAAATGGATGACATAGATGCCGATGAGGCCGAGCAGCAGCACGGCATTGCAGATAATCAGAATTTTGTTAGTCTTGTTTTCCATTGTTGAATATTGCTTGATTGTTTATTGCTTGATTGTTTGAATGGCGCGTTCCACGCGGCGGATGGTCTCATCCTTGCCGATGGTGAGGATGAGGGTGATCATGTCGGGACCCACGGTGCGGCCCACTACGGCGATGCGCAGCGAGTTCATCACCTTGCCGGTGTTGAGGCCGTTGGCGGCGATGTAGTCGTCAAGGATGGCCTTGTGCAGGGCGTCATGCTCGAAAGGCACGGTGTTCAGTATCTCTATCACCTTGGCCATGTGGATGTGCATGTCGGGTGTCCAGCGCTTGGCCACGTCTTTCTCGTTGTACTCCGTGGGGGCTGTGAAGAAGTAGCTGCAGGTGTCCCACAGTTCGCTGGGGAAGGAGATGCGCTCTTTCATCATGCCGCACACTTTCTCTACATATTTGCGGTCGGCATCGACGCCGTGCTCTTTCAGCTGTGGCATGAAGAGGTCGGCGACGGCGCTGTCGTCGAGCATCTGCATGTATTCGTGGTTGAACCACTTGGCTTTCTCGACGTTGAACTTGGCACCGCTCTTGCTGATATGCTCGATGCTGAAGAGTTTGATGAGTTCGTCCATGCTCATTATTTCCTGGTAAACGGGGTTGGCTCCGTTGTCGCCTTCCCGTTTACCAGGGTTCCATCCCATCAGGGCCAGCATGTTGACCACAGCCTCGGGGCGGTAGCCCTGCTCGCGGTAGCCGCTGCTCACCTCGCCGCTCTTGGGGTCGTGCCACTCCAGCGGGAACACAGGGAAACCCAGACGGTCGCCATCGCGCTTGCTCAGCTTGCCGTTGCCCTCGGGCTTCAGCAGCAGGGGCAGGTGGGCGAACTGTGGCGCCTCCCAGCCGAAGGCCTTGTAGAGCATCACGTGGAGCGGCGCACTGGGCAGCCATTCCTCGCCACGGATGACGTGGGTTATCTCCATCGTGTGGTCGTCGACGATATTGGCCAGGTGGTAGGTCGGCATGCCGTCGCTCTTGAAGAGCACCTTGTCGTCCAGCAGACGGCTGTTCATCGTCACGTCGCCACGTATCAGGTCGTGGACCATGATGTCGGTGTTCTCCGGGAACTTGAAGCGTACCACGTAGGGCTCGCCGGCATCGATGCGGCGCTTGGCTTCGTCCATTCCCAGGCTCAGGCTGTTCTCCATGCCCATGCGGGTGTTGCAGTCGTACTGGAAGGTCTTCTTCTCGGCCTCGTACTCTTTGCGCTTGGCTTCAAGCGCTTCGGGCTTGTCGAAGGCATAGTAGGCCCAGCCGTCGTTGAGCAGCTGCTCGGCGTACTGGCGGTACATGGCCTTGCGGTCGCTCTGGCGGTAGGGACCGAATGGGCCGCCGATATGCACGCCTTCGTCGAATTTGATGCCCAGCCAGTCGAGGGCCTCGATAATATATTGTTCGGCACCCGGCACAAAACGTGTCTGGTCGGTGTCTTCGATGCGGAGAATCATCTTGCCGCCCTGCTGACGGGCGAAGAGGTAGTTGTAGAGGGCGGTACGCACGCCGCCGATGTGCAAGGGCCCCGTGGGACTGGGGGCGAATCTTACTCTGACCATTGGTTGATAATTAGTTTTGTTGTATGAGCAGGCCTTGCGGTCTTCTTTTTTATTTCTTCTGGAAGCTGCCCAGGCGGTAGCCGATGCCGAGCATGTAGGCCACATTGTTGCCGTTGGGGATCTCCACCTTTATGTTGCCTCCCGTCTGACTGTTCTCGATGATGCGGAGGATGTCCTGTTCTTTCGAGGTGGCCATGAATCCGTGGTCCACGCTCAGGGTGACGGTGAAGCCTTTGTATTCGTAGCTGAGGCCCACGATGGCGCTGATGTCGAAACGCCTCAGGTGGTTGAACACCGCGCGGTCTTTGGCGCTACCGGTGAAGTCGGTGTCGTAGTTGACCAAATACGACGGTAGGTAGGGTGCCACCATGCGGTCGTGGCAGCGGCCGAACAGGCCAAAGCCAAAGGCGGGACCGGCATAGATTCCCACCACATGGCCCGCCGACCGGATGGGCAGCTCCATGTGCACACAGGCCAGCATCGGCAGCTGCAGATAGTAGGCGTGGTAGAAGCCTTCGCGGATGCTGATTGTCGTCTCATGGTCGAGCACCACCTGGAAGTTGCTTCCGCGGCGCACCAGGTTCAGACCCGTCTGCAGGTAGAATATCTCGCCGAGTACGGTCTGGCTGTTCGTGAAGTTGAGGTTCACGTATCCGCCCAGGTTGGCGCCGACGATGGGACTCTTGGTCGAGAGGTCATCGCTGATGCTGGCATAGCCCAGGCCGGCCTTTACGCCGTAGTCGCTCCACTGGGCATTGGCCACACTGCCCATCAAACCCAATAAGCTAATTAAACCCAATAAAACTATCTTTTTCATATATCCGTTATAATTTTCTCATGATGAAATCGGTCATCAGCTGGTAGAGGTTCAACCTCGTGTTGCCCGTGGCGTCATAGATGCTGTGGTTCTTGTTGGGGTAGATGCGGAACTCGAACTGCTTGCCGGCCTCCTCGAGTTTCTCCACCATCTCGGCCGAGTTCTGGAAGTGCACGTTGTCGTCGCCGGTGCCGTGGATGAGCAGGTAGTTGCCCTGAAGGCGGTCGGCAAAGTTGAGCGGCGAGTTCTCGTCGTAGCCCTTGGCGTTGTCCTTGGGCAGGGCCAGGAAGCGCTCGGTGTAGATGTTGTCGTAGTAGCGCCAGTTCATCACAGGAGCCACCGCTATGGCGGCTTTGAACACGTCGTTGCCCTTCAGCAGGCTTAGCGTCGAGAGGTAGCCGCCGAAGCTCCAGCCCCAGATGCCTATGCGCTCCTTGTCCACCCACTTCTGGTTGCCGAACCACACGGCAGCCTCGATGGCGTCCTCGCATTCCATGCGGCCCAGGTCACGGTAAGTCTGTTTCTTGAACTTGGCACCACGGCCGCCGGTGCCGCGTCCGTCGAAGCACACCACGATGTAGCCCTTGTCGGCCAGCATGTGGTACCAGTAGTAGTCGCTGTAGCCGTAGCTGTTGGTCACCTGCTGGTTGCCGGGACCGCCGTATACGTAGAACAGCACCGGGTACTGGCGTGCCGTGTCGAAGTCGGCCGGCAGTATCTGGTAGTAGTTCAGCGAGGTGCCCTTGCGTGTGGTGAACAGGCCGAAACGTTTGCGCCCTGTGCTGTAGTCGGCCATCTTCTTGTTCAGCTCGGCATTGTCCTGCAGCACCTTGATCTGCTTGCCGTTTGCGTCGTGCAGGGTGTAGAGCGGCGCGGTGTTGGCGTTGCTGTAGGTGCGTATGTAGTACTTGCAGCCGCTGCTGAAGCTGGCGCTGTAGGTGCCGTATTTCTTCTGTCCGCGTTCCATATCGCCCAGATACTGCTTCTTCTTGCCGTCGAAGCCTATGACGTAGAGCCCTTTGTTGATGGCGCCGTCCTCACGGCTGGTGTAGTAGAGGCGCTGGTTGGCGGCATCGATGCCGGCCACCTCGCACACCTCATAGCCGCCGGTGGTCACCTGTTTGGCCAGTTTGCCGTCCATGCCGTAGAGGTATATGTGGCGGAAGCCGTCGCGTTCGCTGGTGATGAGCATCTGCTCCTTGGCCTTCTTGTCTTTGCCCACGGTGATGAACTGCCATGTGTCAGGCACCTCCACATAGGCGGCATCCTGCTCCTCGTAGAGTTTGCTGATTGTATTGTTGTTAAGGCCGTTGTTCGAGGTGTTTACGGCCAGTATCTCCATTGTGTTCTGCAGTCGGTTCATGACCATCACGGCCAACACGTCGGTGGTGTTGGTCCATTGGAAACGGGGGATATACTCCCATTGAGACTTGCCGTCGGCCACGGTGGTGCTGCGTCCGTCGAGAACAGGGGTGAAACGTCCTTTGGTCTCGATGTTGTACACGTGCAGCGACACCTTGCTGTTGTCCTCGCCGGCCTTGGGGTATTTGTATTTGTAGTCCTCGGGATAGAGCTTGCCCCACATCTGCATGTTATACTCACGCACCTTGCTCTCGTCGAAGCGCAGGTAGGCTATCTTCTTCGAGTCGGGGCTCCACTGGAAGCCCTGCGTGATGGCGAACTCCTCCTCGTACACCCAGTCCGTCGTGCCGTTGATGATTTCGTTGATTTTGCCGTCCGTCGTTATGGTGTGCTCCTCCAGCGTCTCGAGGTCCATCCAGTAGAGGTTGTTGTCGCGCACGAAGGCCACCTTCGTGCCGTCGGGGCTCAGGGTGGTGAGGCGCTGCTTGCCGCCGGCGCTTATCTTGGTGAAGGTCTTGTCTTGAAGGCTGTAGACATAGTAGTCGCTCACGCCGCTGTGGCGGTAGATGGGCTCGAAGCCGCTGCTGAGCAGTATCTTTTGCTCGTCGGCGCTCATGGCGTAGCTCTCGAAGGGCGGGAGCGGTTTGGCCTTCTTCTGCATGGCAGGACCGCCGAAAAGGCAGATGTCCTCCACCTTCTCGCCAGTCAGGTAGCTGTATTTGGCTATGCCCGTGCGCGTCATGCTCATGTAATGTTCACCATCGGCCATCGAGCGTACGCTGCCTATGCCGCGCGGACTGAAAGTGCGCTTGGTCCATATATCCTCGAGGGTGATTTCCTGAGTCTGCGCCATCGCCACACCTGTGGCAGCCAACAGTGCAAGTGCCATTGTTACAAACAGTTTCTTCATATTGTATGCAGTAAATATACCTTACTAATAAAATGCAAATATACAAAAAAAATAAGAAACCGCGAAAATCACTATTTACCTATCACTTCATTTCCACCGATATCAGCGACGAGCAGTCTTTGAAAGCTTCGGTGTCAACGAGGGTGATGCTGCGGGGGAGTATGACGGACACAAGGTCGCGGCAGTTCATAAAGGCGCGGGGTCCAACGGCAGTGACTGTGTAGTGCTCATCGTCGATAGAGAACCAGGCAGGTACTGTTAGGCTGCCGATGCACTGTCCTACGTAGCCAATCACGGTGGCGGTATGGGTGGCATTCTCCACGCGGAACAGCAGAGTCTGACCGGTGCAGGTGCGGATTTCGTAAGTTGCCGTGGTGGTGTCAACAAATGTAGTGTCGGCACCGACCATGACAAGCCGCAGGGTGTCATTGTGCGAAAGTTCGGGGTGCGACTGGCAGAGCGAGGTGTGCATGGCGATGCTGATGTTTTTAGGTTCCACAATGTTGACTCCAGGAGCGGCTACGAAGCGCAGGTGATGTCCGTTGCCGCTGATGTCTACGACGCTGTTGGAATTATTGAGAGTGTCGCCATGGGAGGAGATGCAGTAGTAGTCGACGCCGTTGACAGCCGAGCCGGCGAAGGTGAGGGAGGTGTGGCCGTAGCTGTAGTATTCGTTGTCGTATACTGAGAGGGGTATGTCGGTCTCGTTGCCTACGACGAGGGTGTCGACGCCGTTGTTCGAGAGGTTGATCTCAGCCGAAGGACTTTTGAAACTGTTCTTCTCGAGGAAGACACCGCTGTCATAGGCGTTGTCTCCGACGTTGCAGATGGATATATGCATGTGGTATTGGGAGCAGGGAATGATGGTGGCACTGGCGGAGAGATTCTGTGTGAAACCGTCGTACTGTACGCCTGTACTGAACGTGTTGGAGACGTAATACTCGCTGAAGGTGTTGTAGCAGTTGGAACCGCCGGTAAAGGTGTAGGCCCCGTCGTTGACGGAGTTGACGGCCACAGCTATTCCGTCGGGATTGGTGGAACTCACAGTGTTGGGTATAGTGGACATGTTCCAGGTCCTGGTCTGGCCGGTGACAGGGTCGGGACCGGTGATTAAGAAGGCGAAGACATCGTTGAAGCTGGAGCAGACGTATTCGGGATATTCCTCGGAACCGAAGCAGTAGTTCACGGTGATAAAGGGCGAGACGCTTACGAAGTCGAAATCGAGGGTGGCACAGGCATAGATGCTGCCCGAAGTGACAGTGTTCATCAGTGTGTCGCTATAATATCCGCTCACATAACTGCCACTGCTTCCGGAATTATTGGGTCCCTGGGCGACGCTTATGTCGCCGGTGGTCATCACGACACCTTGGTTCATGTTCAGCTGCACGAAGCCATTGGCATTGAATGTGCCTATCTGAGGTGTGCCTATGTTGCCGTTATTGTTGTTGAACTTGATATTGTACACATATACACCTGTTCCGACAAGGTTGTTCTGTATAAAAGTGGTTATGTCTTGCCCCTGAGCACTGTTGACGGTGATGTTCTGCGCGGAAGCGGTGACGGTGATGGTACAAAAAAGGATTAACAGTGTGGCTTTAAGGTTGTTGTATAAAAACTTGCGCATTTTTATATATCTTTTGAAACTGCAAAGATACAAAATATTTACCGAATGATGCATTTTTCTATTTTGCAATTTTTTTTTTGGGGGGGGGAACTATATACTTGCCGATACTGCCGTGTGGATCCTCACGGGTCTCTGCGTTCAGAGCCGTCTGGGAGGGAATCCTACCAGCCATAATGCATCATCAAGGACCGACAAAGAGCGCATATAAAAGACGTTCATTATCAGACTGTTTTATGGTTGTTCTTTGGTTTTTCTTTGGTTTAAACCAAAAAAACAACCAAAGAACAACCATTGAATATACTGAAAACAAACGAATTACAGAGTTCATAAATTTGGTTAAAACTCTACCTCAACAGGTATATATAATCTTTTTTTAGCAGCAGCCGGTGCGGGTCGGCGGAGAAGGGGGTGGGGGCTCGCGGAAGGTCAGAGCTTGAACAGGCCGCTGATGAAGATGATGGCGATGGCCAAGGGGCAGAGGTAGCGGATGATGAGGAGTATGGCTTTGCGGATGCCGGCGCGGAGGGTGCCGTCGTTGGTGAGCTCGGCCATGGTGTCGGCTTTCTTCATGCGCCAGCCTACGAAAAGGACTATGAAGAGTCCGCCGAGAGGCATGAGGTAGAGGGCGGTGGCGTGGTCGAGGAGGTCGAAGACCGAGGTGCCGCCGATGGCGAGGGGGTTGGAGGAGCGCATGCTTATGGTGGCCAGTACGCCGATGACGGCGGTGATGGCGGCGCCGAGCCAGGCGGCCTGGCTGCGCTTGAGCTTGTATTCTTCGGTGAGCGCCGCCACGATGACTTCGAGAAGCGAGATGGTGGAGGTGAGGGTGGCTATGACGAGGAGCAGGAAGAAGAGCAGGCAGAAGAAGTAGCCGCCGTGCATCTGCTGGAAGACGAGGGGCAGGGTGGTGAAGGCGAGGGAGGCGCCGGCTTCGGGCTTGATGCCGAAGGAGAAGGCGGCCGGGAAGATGATGATGCCGGCGAGGACGGCGACGAGGGTGTCGGCCAGCACGACGCTACCGGCCGAAGAGACGAGGTTGTCGTTCTTGGCGATATAGGAGCCGTATGTGATGAGGGCACCCATGCCGATGGAGAGCGAGAAGAAGCTCTGGCCGAGGGCGGAGATGAGCACCTTGCCTGTGATCTTGGAGAAGTCGGGCTGGAAGAGGAACTGCAGTCCCTTGGTGGCTCCCGGGAGGGTGAGCGACTTGACGCAGAGTACCACCATGATGACCAGCAGCAGCGGCATCAGTATCTTGGACCAGCGCTCGATGCCTTTGGCGACGCCACGCAGCACGACGAAGGCCGTCATGGCGAGGAATGCCAGCTGGCAGACGATGGGCAGCCATGGATGGTCGACGAAGGCTGTGAACTGGGCCTGAATCTGCGGCAGGTCCTGTCCGCCGAAGTGGTTGAGGATGGACTTGCCGAGGTAGCCGAGGGTCCATCCCGCCACGGTGGTGTAGAAGGCGAGGATGAGGAACGCGCTGAGCACGCCGCCCCAGCCCACGAGGGTGAAGGGGGTGCGCTTGCCGCTGATGGTGCGGAAGGCGCCTATGGGGTTGCTGCGCGAGCGACGGCCGATGACGAACTCGGAGATCATCAGCGGGGCGCCGATGAGGAGCGCCACGACAATATAGACTATGAGGAAGGCGCCGCCACCGTTGTTGCCTGCTTCGACGGGGAAGCGGTAGATGTTGCCCAGGCCGAGGGCCGAGCCGGCGGTGGCCATGATGATGCCGAGCTTGGAGCCGAAGTTCTCTCTTTGTTTCATTTCAATTTTCAACTATCAATTTTCAACTTTAATTCAGCAACGCGTGCGGTGAGCTGCGCAATCTGCATCTCGATGAAGTCGTCGCTGTATTTGCGGTCGCAGAAGCCGTTGCCGCGTGCCACGAAGGCGTCGTCGTCTTCCTGGTCGACGGCGAGGTCCTGATAGGATGCCAGCAGGCGCTGAGCCTCTTTGAGTTGCTGCTCTAAATTATGTTCTGAATTATTCATATCATCAATAACCAATAACCATTAACCAATAACTTATGTTCTGAATTATTCATATCATCAATAACCAATAACCAATAACCAATAACCATTACTCCAACAGTTGTTTCACAGCCTGTTCGATGCCTTCGTTGTCGACGTCGGTGGTGACGAGGTCGGCGTGCCGCTTTACGCTGTCGTCGGCGTTGCCCATGGCTATGCCTGTGCCGGCCCACTGCAGCATCTCGATGTCGTTGCCGCCGTCGCCGAAGGCTATGGTCTCATCCTGGCGGATGCCGTAGTGGCGGCAGATGGCTTCCATGCCCACGGCCTTGCTGTTGCCGGCAGCGACGATGTCGGTGAAGGCGGGATGCCAGCGCGGCAGACGGCAGTGGGAGAGGAGGCCGGCGACGTGGCTGTCAAACTCGGCGGGCATGATGGCTATGAGCTGGTAGGCGGTGTGGCGGCGGAACTCGTCGAGGCCGACGATGGGCGGCATCTGGAATTCGAGCTGGTTGCGTATGGCGTTGCCTGTTTCGTTGACTTGCGCCGCCATCATGTTGTCGGCGGTGAAGGTCATGGTGCAAAGATTATGCTGCTGTGCGAAGCCGATCCATGCGTCGCGGTCAGAGTCGGGTATGGGATTGCTTACCAGCGTGGTGCGCTGACTGTCGTTGAGGAACACCAGGCCGCCGTTCATGGTGATATAGGCTTCGAAGCTGACGGGCATGTGAGGGATGAGTACCATGGGGCGTCCCGAGGAGATGAAGGTGCGGACACCGTGACGGTGGAGCGTGTCGAACGCCCGCACGGTTCCTTCCGACACCTTGTGGGTGGTGAAGCTGAGCAGTGTGCCGTCTATGTCGAAGAATGCAGCTTTGATCATTAGTTAATTAGGAATTAGGAGTGAGGAGTGAGGAATTAGGAATTTCAATTTTCAACTTTCAACTTTTATGGTGCGCCATCTGCCAGGCGTTGAAGACGTTCTGGTAGATGCTGTAGAAGGCGAGGAAGACGGAGGCGAGGGGGTTGAGGAAGGTGTTGGCCATCCAGATGCCGAAGGCAGAGTTTTTCTGTCCCAGCAGCTGGCCGCCGCCGATGCGGTTGCCGTAACGGCGTCCGATGAGGCGTCCGGTGCCGAACTGAATGACGCAGAAAAGCAGCGAGAGTCCGCCGAGCCAGGCGATGTTGTACCAGTTGCCTTCGCCATGGATGAAGATGAAGTCGATGGTCTGTCCGAGGGTGAGCAGCAGGGCCGTCGCCCAGAGGTAGAAGCCTGCTATGTTGATGCGCCCTATGACGGCATTGGCTTTGGGCCACCAGAGCTGCAGCGCCAGGGCGATGAAGAAGGGCAACGCCAGCGTGGAACCTATCTTGGTGAACATGAGCAGCATGCTTTTCCAGAGCCCCATCTCGGGATGGTGGCCTATGAGGGTGAAGACGACGGGCGCCACCACGGCGACCATGAGGTTGCCCACGATGGTGTAGGTGGTGACGGTGGCGCGGTTGGCACCGAGCAGACAGCTGATGACGGCCACCGACGACGCCACGGGGCAGAGCACTCCGATAAGCACCCCTTCGGCCACCACTTCGTTGCCGAAGAGCAGCTTGACAAGCAGGTAGCAGCCGGTGCTCACCACCACCTGGAAGAGCATGAGCCACAGGTCGAGGGGACGGAACTTGAGGCTCCGCAGGTCGACGGCTGTGAAGGTGAGCAGCAGGATGGCGAAGATGACGAAGGGCACCGCCGGAGCAAGGAGTGCGCACCAACGGTGGAGCAGTAGTCCGAGGACGATGGCAATGGGGAGTACGTATGGACGGATGCGCTGCACGGAAGTCGGGAGTTATGAGTTAAGAGTTATGAGTTAAGAGTTATGAGTTAAGAGTTGGCTATAATGCGGGTGAAGAGGGCGGTCATGCGGTCGGCGGCGCGGTCGGCTTGGAGCACTACGTCGTCGCCGTCGTTGACGACACCGTCCTTGAGGTCGGCGGCTTGGTTGGTGATGACGCTCATGCCGAAGACCTCGATGCCGCAGTGGCGTGCCACGATGACTTCGGGGACTGTGGACATGCCGCAGGCGTCGCCGCCGATGGTGTGGTACATGCGGTATTCGGCCGGGGTCTCGTAGGTGGGGCCTGTGCCGGCGACATAGACGCCATGGCGGAGGTCGATGCCGAGGGCGGCGGCTTCGCGGTCGGCGATGGCGCGCAGGCGACGGCTGTAGGCTTCGGTCATGTCGGGGAAGCGGGGGCCGAAGTCGTCCTTGTTGGGACCTACGAGCGGGTTGGGCATGAGGTTGATATGGTCGGTGATGACCATGAGGTCGCCAACGCGGTAGCCGGGGTTGACGGCGCCGGCGGCGTTGCTGACGAAGAGTATCTTGATGCCCAGGAGGGCGAAGACGCGCTCGGGCAGTGTGACCTGCTCCATGGTGTAGCCTTCGTAGTAGTGGAAGCGTCCCTGCATGGCGAGCACGGGGCGGCCACCGAGGGTGCCGACGATGAGGTTGCCTTTGTGGCCTATGGCGGTCGACTTGGGGAAGTGGGGTATGTCGCCGTAGGGGATCACCATGGGGTTCTCTATGCGGTCGGCCAGTTTGCCCAGGCCGCTACCCAGCACCACGGCCACCTGGGGTAGCTCGCGGCCACTGTCATTTATTTTTATGCGCAGATAATCTGCCGTCTCTGTATAATTCATAGTCATTTGTCTTAGCTACTTAACTACTTAACTCCTGTCTATTCGCTTCTCATTGCCTCGATTCTTTTCTGTATCTCGGCGGCACGCTCGTAGTCTTCGGCCTCTTCGCAGCGGTGCAGTTCGGCCTCGAGGGCTTCGAGGGTGGGGGTGGGGGAGGCGCTTTTCTGGCTTCCGGCGGCGACGCCTGTCTCCTCGAGTACGTTGTCGTCGACTAGGATGGGCGCATCGGTGAGCAGTGCCAGCGTCACGGCATCGGTGGTGCGGCTGTCGAGTTGCTTGGTGTTGAAGCCGTCGCTGATGTGCAGGGTGGAGTAGAAGACGCCGTCGAGGACGCGGTCTATGGTGACTTGCGTGAGCGTCAAGCCGTAGGTTTCCATCATCTTGGCCATGAGTTCGTGTGTCATGGGACGCCGGGTGCGGACGGTCTCCTTGGCCAGGAGGATCGACTGTGCTTCGTGGGCTCCGATGATGATGGGTATCTGTCGTCCACCTTCGGGTTCCAGCAAGGTGAGTATCTGGCTGCCGCTCTGCGACATGCCGCTCTGGATGGAAATGGGGTAGACTTGTTTCATGACGGTTATCGGTTGGCGGTTAGGTAATCGGCCAGTTTCTTTACGGCGAGACCGCGGTGGCTGATGGTGTTCTTCACCTCCAGCGGCATCTCGGCGAAGCTGACGGCAAAGCGGTCGGGCATGAAGACAGGGTCGTAGCCGAACCCTTCGCCGTTGGTGTGGCGCTCGGTGAGTATCTGTCCGTCGACACGGCCTTCGAAATAACGTGGTGTGCCCTCTTCGATCAGGCATATCACCGTCCGGAAGTCGGCACGTCGGTTGCTCTTGCCGTCGAGGGCGGCGAGGAGCTTGTCGATGTTGTCGTCGAACGAGCAATGTTCGCCGGCATAGCGTGCCGAGTAGACTCCCGGCGCACCGTCAAGCGCCTCCACTTCGAGTCCGGTGTCGTCGGCGAAGCAGTCGCAGTGGGTTCTTTCCCATACCCACTGGGCTTTCTGAAGGGCATTGCCCTGCAGGGTGTCGGCGGTTTCGGGTATCTCGCCGCAGAGACCCGCCTCGGCGAGGGTCACCACATCGACCTTGCCGTCGAGGGCGGCGCGGACTTCCTCGACCTTATGCTTGTTGTTGGTGGCGAATATCAGTCGTTTCATGTTGTTGTGGGTTTTAATCGAAGAATAGCCAGGTGATACCCCAGAAGAGACCTAAGCGTTGTCCGGGATAATGAGGCAGGAGGAAGTAGTTCGGGGTGTCCCAGAGTGCGTTGATGTGCCCGCCTTTGACGTAGAAACTGGCGCGCTTGACGTTGATGTTGATGAACAGGTCGGCCCAGATGTAGCCGCCCACCTTGGTCTCGTCTTGATGATGGAAGAGACCGGTGGCGGGGTCATAGGCCGGGGCGTAGAAGGGTGTGTGGTAGCGTATGTCGGCGCCGATCTGTGCACGTACGGAGCGGTGGAACATGTGGAAGTCGGCATAGATGGAGTTCTTGGAGGCCCATAGCGGCACGGGCATCTGGTCGGCATCGGTACTGTATTGCATAAGCTGCTGCATGTCGAGATGCATCCAGGCGACATGCAGACGCGCGATGAGCTTGCCTTGGAGAAGCCACAGGTCGTTCTGTCCGATTTGCACGGCCTTGGAGGCGTTGTACCACACGTTATGGTCGAGATGGGTTGCTTCGGCGGCGAACTCCACGATGTCGCGGTGGCTGAAGTTCAGAGCGTAGTGTTCGGAACTGATTTTGCCGGGCAGTTCGCCATTGGCTTTGGCATAGTCGTACACCATGCGTACGTCGGGGTTCTTGCTCTGCCAGGTGGCGCTGAGGCTTACAAGTGTCAGGCGGGAGGAGTCGAACGGGTACTCGAACGACAGCGAGTAGCGGTGGTCGGGCTCGGAGACTTCGCCGAAGTCGGCCCTCAGGTCGGCCTCGCCGGCGAGGCCGCCGCGCCCTAAGGCAACCTCGACGCGTGCGAAGGGGTCGACGAAGGAACGGAGCAGCAGGCTGTCGCCTTCGATGGCCACACGCAGCTGGTGCGGGTGGATGCCGGCGGTAAGTTTGACGGGATTACGCCAGCGGTGGTCGGGATATACGTCGTTGGTCCAGTAGAGGGTGGCGCCGATGTCCTGCCACCAGGTGGAGTCGGTGAAGACTCGCTTGCGGCGGTCGTAGCGTGTTTCCAGACCGATGGTGCCGAAGTTGAGACAACGTGGACTCCCTGCGGCGATGGTGTCGGTGAGCACGATGGTGTCGAGCCGGGTGGTGCTGTCGTTGACTTCGACAGCAACGAGGCTGTCGCGATAGCTGTAGCGTTCGAACTGCCTGACAAAGCTGTAGCTTCCGTTGGCAAAGGCGGTGAGTTCGCGCTGCCGGGTGCCCATATTGTAGAAATTCACCGGCACACCGGCACGGTTGCTTTGGAGGCTTTGTGTGAAATAGCGGTCGTCGCTGATGCCGCCATTCTCGTCCATCCTTATCGACTGCCAGATGACGCCGCCGGAAGCCTGTATGCGCGAGTCGCGCGAGAAGTAGTTCACGGTGGCGTCAAGGAAGTGGTCGGTGGCCGAAGAAGATGTGTAGACGCCTTCAGGACAGAAGAGCCGGTAGTCGAAGGCGACGTTCAGGCCGGGGAGGACATTCTGGGTATGGGCCACGTTGACCATGTAGTCCTTGTTGAGTGACGAGTTGTAGCTCAGCACGGTGAAAGGAGTCATGGTCTGATAGAGGCGTATGTTGCCAGGTCTTTTGGTGTAGCCTGCAACGGGGTCGGGCTGCAGCTGCAGGTCCAGACTGTTGGCAAGGGTGGGGTAGATGGCGACATGCGAGTGGCCTAAGATACCTTTGCCCAGATAGTAGTTGCCGTTCAACGCGTCAAGCGGGTCGCAGAACTTGATGCCTGTAGGGTCGAGAGTGGGATTCCATATCTCGTCGATTTTTGGCCTGGCGGTGCGATAGTGGAAGAAAAAGACTTTGCGGCGCAGAATTGAGTCAGGAGTCTCTTTCTTGTACTGAATGCCTTGTGGCTGTGCCACGGTGTCGGTGGCCACGGTGTCGTTGAGGAAGGGGTTGGCTACGTTGGCGTTCCTCGAATTGGTGGTGCTGCCGGTGCGACGCCTCATTACGGCGGTGGCATCCTGTGCGGTGGCAGTGGAGAAAAAGGGTAAAAGGGATATGATGCCGACGCAAATCAGCATCAATGCCTTCAGCTTTTCTCCATTGGTTTTCATTATTTTAGTTTTCCTGCAGGAAGCGTTCGACATCCATGGCAGCTACGCAGCCGCGCCCTGCGGCAACGATTGCCTGGCGATAGTGAGGGTCGCAGACGTCGCCTGCCGCAAACACACCAGGTATGTTGGTGGCGCAGGAGGGGCTCTGCACTTTTATGTACCCTTGTTCGTCGAGGTCGAGCTGTCCGCCGAGGAAATCGGTGTTGGGCTTGTGGCCGATGGCGATGAAGACGCCTGTGACTTCAAGTTCACATTTTGCGCCGTTTTGGGTGTCTTCGAGTTCAATGCCGGTGACGCCGTCGAGGTCTGTGCCGAGGATCTGGCTCGGGCGCGAGTTCCAGCACATCTCGATTTTGGGATTCGTCAGGACGCGGTGCTGCATGGCCTTGGAGGCGCGCAGCTGGTCGCGGCGGTGGATGAGGTAGACCTTGGAGCACAGTCCTGCGAGATAGCAGGCTTCTTCGCATGCGGTGTCGCCGCCGCCGATAACGGCCACGGGCTGGTTCTTGTAGAAGTAACCGTCGCAGGTGGCACATGCCGACACACCGGCACCGTAGAACTGCCGTTCGCTGTCGATGCCAAGCCATTTGGCGCTGGCACCGGTGGCCACAATGACCGTCTCGGCCTCGATCTCATTGCCATGGTCGTCTTTGCAGTGGAAGGGACGGTGGCTGAGGTCGATCTCACTGATGTATCCGCTGCGGATGTCGCAACCGAAACGCTCGGCCTGTTTGCGCAGGTCTGCCATCATCTCGGTGCCGCCAATGCCGTTGGGATAACCAGGGAAGTTCTCGATCTCGGTGGTGATGGTGAGCTGGCCGCCAGGCTGCTCGCCTTCGAAGAGGACCGGTTTGATATCGGCACGGCCGGTATAGATGCCGGCGGTGTAGCCGGCAGGGCCGGAACCGATTATAAGGCAACGTGTGTGTGTCATGTCTTATTTGTTTTTCTTTTTGATTAGACTGAAATAAATGAGATAGGCGGCGCCGACAGCTATAACCACGGCCTGCTGGCTGCCCCAAAGCAGCCATCCGCATGCTGTGCCCACCTCCATGCCTATGCCATAGATGGCCAACGACATCTGTACCAGCACGGGATACACTCCGATGCCGCCCTGCGAGAAGGTCATGCCTACACTCCCAAAGAGGTAGAGCACAAAGGCGGCTGCGAAGCCCAGCCCGCGGGTCTCGCCGAAGGCTTGGAAGATGATAAGGCCGCCGAGGATGTAAAGGGTGTAGATGGCAATGCTGTAGACGATGAACAGCGCTGTGCGCCGTCCGCCAAGATGCAAGATGCTTTTCACGCCATCGACCATGCCTCGCAGCAGGTCGTCGATTTTCTTGAAGATGCCTATGTTGAGCAGCCGCTTCCAGAGAAATTTGTAGAAGAGGAAGGCTATGAGCGTCAGAACCAGAAGCGCGCCGATGATCATGGCCATATTGGGCAGGTGGTCGTATTTCTCCGACAGGGTGTTGTAGAGCCAGTCTTTGGCTTGCCCGAACATCGCCAGCATGCCGATGACTATCACCAGCGCAAAGGCGATTATGTCGATCAATCGTTCGGTGACCACGGTGCCGAGCGATTTCTCCACCGGAATTCCCTCGCTGGTGCGCAATGTGGCGCAACGCATCACTTCGCCGGCGCGGGGGAAGGCCAGGTTGGCCAGATAGGCCACCACCACCGAGCCGAAGGTGTTGTTCAATCCAGGTTTGTAGCCGATGGGCGCGAAAAGCAGTCGCCAGCGCAAGGTACGCATCAGGTGGCTCAAAAGGCTGCAGGCCATGCATGCAGCGACCCACCAGTAGTCGGCGTCGAGGAACGACTGCCAGATGGCTGCTTTCTGTCCGCTGTCGAGTTTCAGAAGGAACCAGTAGATGAAGAACACGCCGATGCCGAGGAAGACGACGAGTCTCAGCAAGTCTCCCCAGCGACTCTTTTTCTTTGCGGCAGGTTCGTTCACAGGCGGTTGTTTTTCGGGAAAATAACTGTCGGGTGCCATTCGCGTGCCTCTTCAGGCGTCATTTGGGCGTAGGCGGCGATGATTATCAGACTGCCCACCGGTACTTTGTGTGCGGCGGCACCGTTGATGCCGATCACACCGCTTCCGCGTTCGCCTCGTATGGCATAGGTCGCAAGGCGTTCGCCGTTGGTGATATTGTATATCTCCACCTTCTCGTTTTCGATGATGCCGGCGGCATCCAGAAGGTCGGCGTCAATGGTGATGCTGCCGATGTAGTCCAGGTCGGCTTCGGTCACCGTTACACGGTGTATTTTCGATTTTAGAACTTCTATTAACATGATTCAGAATAGTATCCAGTATAGCAGAAGGCATACAAGCAAGGCATAGAGCATTATGCGTCCTGCCGGTATCGGCTTCATGTAGTCGGTATCCGTTACGTCGAACCGGCGCTTGATGTTTATCCTGTTGCGTTTGAACTGCGCTATGTGTTCGCCCGTGCCTTGTTTGCCGGCGTTCTCGTTGTCCTGTTGTCCGGTGGCCTCAGTGAATCGCGGCTGGTAGTTCCATGTCGGCATCTCGCGTTTGCGGAACAGGTCTTTCCATGTCAGACTGCGGCTTTTGGTGCGTTCTTCGCTGTCCAGTTGGCGCACTCGTTTCTGGAAGTAGGCCAGATCGTCGTCGGTCGAGGACGCCACGTTGTTGTCAGGCGTCGGAACATCGCCGGCGACAGCATTGCTTTCGAGCAGCTCTTTGCGGAGCCGTTCGTCGGCGTATTTCTGCTTTAACGCCTCCCAGCGCTCTTTCTCGGGGTCGTAGAATCGCGGGCGGTAGTTGAATTGGCGCGGCTTGGGTGTATAGAACAGCGGCATGGCGATGATGTATGCGTTCAGTCGTGAATTACTAAGTCCATCGGGACGTCGAAAGGCTCCATGGGAATCGAGTCGAGCATCTGAAAGCCATAGGCTACGCCTATCTTGACGGCGTTGGGCGTTGTCTTCAGCAGGCGGTCGTAGAATCCGCGGCCACGCCCCATGCGGCCGCCTTTATGGTCGAATGCCACGCCTGGTACGACAATGCATTCCACGGCGTCAAGGTCGGTCCATTCCGGTCCGGTCGGCTCGCCGATGCCGAACTGCTCGCCGGCAGTCATGCATTGCGGCCCGGTGTACTGCCGCAGGCGCAGGTCGTCGCCGTCGACGCAGGGCAGCAGTATGGTCTTTTCGCCATACCACTGCTCCACGAAAGCGTGTGTCTGTACTTCGTCCGACATGGACCAGTACAGCAGCGCGACCGATGCGTTGCGGAACTCAGCTAGATTGCCCACTTGGCGCATGATGCAGTCCGACCGGCGGAGTTTCTCCTCCATCGGCACGGCGCGTTTCAATTCGCGTATGGTTTTCCTGATCTCGGCTTTATCCACGATTCAAGGGTTAGAAGGGCAGGTCGTCCTCGTTGTTTGCGGGCATCTGCGGCGGTGCGGCGAATCCTTGGGCAGGCTGTGCAGGAGCGGCAGGTGCAGGAGCAGCGGCTGCAGGGGCAGCGGCGCCGGCTGCGGGAGCGGCGTTCCAGTTGTAGCTGCCGGCGGCGGCGGGCATCTGGCCTGGTACGAAGGGCTGGATGCGCGAGCAGCGCAGGTCGGTATACCAGCGCTCGTTGAACTCACGGCTCTCGGGGGTGAACGTCACCTGCACCATCGAACCCATCGGAATATTCTTGGCCATAGCCACACGCTCTTCGCCAAAAGCGGTGAAAGCCACCTTGCGGGGATAGTCGTCGCCTGTCTCAATTACAAAACCGCCACGCACCCAGGGGCCGCGGGCCGATTCACCCTGCACATCAGGCAGAAGCTGAATTAATTTGCCGGTAATTTCCATGTCTATTATTTTTTTGTTATTAGTATTCAATATATTATATGGTCGAATATATCGACCTTTTAAAAAGCAAAGATAGATATAAAAACTGAAACGGCAAAATATTTTTTTTCAACACTATAGTGACACTTTTTTTGCCCAAATCAGATTTTTTGTGTACCTTTGCAGCGAAACCAAAACAGTTACTCGAATGTAGAATATTGGCCATCAGTTGGTTCTAACGCAAAAGGAGGTCTAAAATGATAGAAACCATCCAGTACAAGTCGCTTAAATGGCTCGACATTACCAATCCCAGCGAGGATGACTACAACATGTTGCTTGACGACTATCATTTCCACCCATTGGACATTGAAGACTGCCGCGGAACCACCCAACGGCCAAAGATAGACGAGTACGACGACTACTATTTCCTTATCCTGCATTTCCCTTATTTCGACCGTGACAATAAGAATGTGCGCATCCGTGAGGTGAAAATCTTCTGGGGACGCGACTTCATCATCACCGTCGGCAAGGCGCATTGGGTGGTCAAGAAGTTCTTTGACGAAATACAGGAAGAACTCTCCGAAGGCAACGAGGACACGCAGGAGATGATGGAAACCAGCGACCAGCTGCTTTACCATATTCTGAACCGACTGATGCTCGAAACCAATACCTTGGTGCAGCGCATCGGTGCCGAAGTCGACCTCATCAACTACGACATCTTCAACCGCCGGGCCCGCTCCATCATTGAGCAGATTTCCGTCACCCGGCGCAACATTATCTTGCTCAACACCACTTTCCGTCCGCAACTGCGTGTGCTGCACATGTTCGAAAGCGGCGGCATCAAGGGCTTTGTCGATCCCGAGCTGATAGATATGGAAGACTACTGGGGCAATATCCTGGACCAGTATCAGAAGATGTTCGACTCTATCGAGGATTACGGTGAGTTGATTGAAGGTTTGTCGCAGACATTCGATTCTTTGTTGACCAACCGCACCAACCAGATTATGCGAGTGCTGACCTACTTCTCCACCATCATGCTTCCCCTTACGGTGGTTACAGGTTTCTTCGGCATGAACATCGAATTCCCCTTCGTGGCCAACACCACGGCTTTCTGGGTTGTGCTCGGTTCGCTTGTGCTGCTGACCGTCGTCATCATCCTTTACTTCCGTAGGATAGGACGATAGCACTACATCAACATAAAAAAGAGGAGCCGCTCATCGGAGCGGCTCCTCTTTTTTATGTTGATGTAGTGTTACTTCTTGTTGCCTTTGCTGGCGTTGTAGAAGATTTTCAGAGCGCCGGCCTGACGCAGCTCCTGCTTGATGTCCGAAATCATGCCCATGCGCACCTGTTTGTCAGATTTGATGGCAGTGGTCAGGAAAGGACGGTCAGCTTCGGGACGGGCCGAGCGTTCCAGCTCGCAGAACGTGATGATGTCGGAGACGTCTGCAATTTGGTCGTTGAGCTGGATACGGGGGTCCGTACCGTACTTCTTCTGCTGGTCGGGCAGGGGAACACCGACATTGATGTAACTCACAAGGCTTTTCTTCTCCAGTTTGGTCACTTCTGTGCCCTGCGGCGGGATGATCTTCACATAGAGTGAACTCTCGCGCATGGTGGTGATAACCATGAAGAAGAACAGGAGCATGAAAATAATGTCGCTCATAGAGCCCATGTTGAGTTCGGGCGTCGAATTAGCTTTTTTACCGGTAAAACGTGCCATTATTTTCCTCCTATCTTTGTGGGCTCGGCTTCAGAGATGGCCACGGGGATGGCCTGCTCTATGGCTTCGCGCTGTGATTCTGTGATGTCGGCGAACTTCTTGCCGAAACGTGCTGTGGACAGTTCATCGCGCATCTCTTTGATGGCTGCGGTCAACTCGTTCTGTACCTGCAGGTACATGTCGTAGGACGTGCCGCGGTCGTTGCGGAGGGAGATAACGCCTTTGGAAACTTTGACGTTTCCGAGCAGCGGGATCTCGGTGTCGACCTTTTCAGGCAGGTTGGGCAGATCGTTGGGGTTGCCAAGGAATTCCTTGGCACGGTCCTTCAGGTCCTCGATGCGGCCGTACTCGTTGTTGTACAGCAACCGGTCGTCCTTGTTGACCATCACGACAAAGATATTGCGCTCACGAACATCAGGGGCTTCCGCATCCTCCGGCAGGGGAGGGGGAAGTTTGCGGGCGATACCCATATCGGTGTTGATGTTACTGACCATCAGGAAGAAGGCCAGCAGCAGGAACGAGATATCGGACATTGCGCCTGTGTTGAGTCCGGGAGTTTTTCTTGCCATGGTTCTTTACTTTTTAAGAGATTTGGCGATTGTGGTGTAGACGATGGCGACAGCGGCGGCAATCACCAGTATGTACACCATGATGCATGCTGCACCGATGAGTTTCGACGTGCCTTCGTTCACATCGTGTTTCTCCATCAGGGCAGGGCTGACGTCGTTGCCGCTGGAGAGAAGGAAGGCGGCGATGCACACCACGACGATGGCGGCGACAAGACCCAGGAATTTCTTCCAGTAGCCTTTATCTTCTTTGAAGCGCTTGGCCAGCTTGATGCAGAGGAAGAATACGATGGCGCCCAGCGACACGGCGATGAGGCACACCAGTATCCAGAAGGTGGCGTCGAACAGACCGTTGGCCTTGACGGCCTCCAGCTCTTTCACACCACCGTTGTTCATGGCGAAGAGTATGCTGAGCACTGCGGCCAGTATGCCCACGCCAAGACCTATCCAGGTGATGAGTTTGCGTGTTGATTCTTTCATAATGGTTTCTTTTTTAGTTTTAAGTTTTAAGTTTTAAACTTCAAGTTACTGCGTAGCTGTATTACTCACAGTTTTAAAACCATTATTATTTATGATACTTCACGAGGATGTCCATGAAGCTGATGCTGCCGTCTTCCATCTGGTCGACGAGGCTCTCAATCTTGGTGAGGATGTAGTTGTAGAAAATCTGAAGGATGATGGCGGTGATCAGACCGAAGATGGTCGTCAACAGAGCCACTTTCATACCGCCAGCCACAACGGTCGGGCTGATATCACCGGCGGTCTCGATGTCGTCGAAGGCCTGGACCATACCGACAACGGTGCCGAGGAA